>Ga0208521_1000029_pt1 | contig 92193 bp, 98 predicted proteins | sample ETNtaG_24_FD_185754 | JGI IMG/M metagenome (GOLD analysis project Ga0208521, IMG submission 185754) | Marine microbial and viral communities from oxygen minimum zone, Eastern Pacific Ocean - ETNP201306SV47 (SPAdes) (version 2) | ecosystem: Environmental > Aquatic > Marine > Oceanic ... | reverse complement strand
ATTATTAACTGCTGTAATCTTAATTTCACCAGGTAATTGTTGCCAACTTTCTTTTATTTCATCAACAGTATTTTGGTAGCACACTGCAGCTATAGCTGGTCCAGTTCCAGAAAGACCTGCCGCAATTGCACCAGAATTTATAGCGTCCTCTGCAGGTAGAAGAGTTAAACCCAGAGATGAAGAATGAATCCTACCATTAAGTGTTAAAGCTTTCCAATATTCTCCTTGACAGGCTAAATCATATGCTTCAGAAACCTTATGTTTTTGAGATATAATTGTTTTCACATCAAAATCTTTTGTATAAATTCGTTCTTCTGGAATATAAATTAAAATAGATAAATTATCTGGTGCGGGTTCTTGTTTCATTATTCTCAATGATAAATTATCTGTGACTACAAAACCTCCAAAAAAGCTTGCGCATGCATCATCGAACGCACCAGTAATTGTTATCCCTGCTTTGAGTGAAGCATTAACAGCTAATTTCACAATATCAGTATCTTCCATTTTAATACATAAAGCTGAAAGTGTAGCTAATGTGATTGAATTTGATGCAGCACTAGAACTTTTAAGCCCTTTTCCTTCAGGGATCTCAGATTCTGTTGATATAGTTACTTCAAATTTCTCTTTTCCATATAGATCTAACACCTCATTCACAGTAGCTTCAGCTAAAGTGCGATCTTGTGTAATGTTACTGCTAAAATGATATATATTTGTTCCATCTCTTGGCTCAAGAATTACTTCAGCAGATGTTTTCAACATTACGCCTAATGCAGCTCCTTTTCCTGTTGATATTGCATTCACAATAGATACTGCACCATGGACAACTGCTTGTCCTTTCATTTTGTTTATACTCCTAAGATTTGCAGTGCGGTTCGCCTCATCACGCCCATTGGTGCTTTTGATCCTGTCCAAAGACTGAAAGACCCTGCGGCTTGGCTTACAAGCATTTCATACCCATGTATAACTTTAGCACCTGCCATCTCTGCATATTCAATTAATTTTGTTTTAACTGGTTTATAGACAATATCATAAACTAAAAGGTCGTCCCGTAAGAGATTTTTTGGTATAGGACTTATTCCTACATGTGGGTACATACCGATTGGAGTTGTGTTTACAACAAGATCCGAATCACTAATATTTCTATCTAAATTTGACCTGTTCATCATACATATATTTACATCAAAATCGATTTTTTGTTTTAGATAGGATACCATTTTATTTGCACGTTCAGGATGTCGGTTTAGAATTACAAAATCTGTACAATCTTCATGGACAAGACCTACAATACAGGACCTAGCAGCACCTCCAGCACCTAATATCAAACATTTCTTATTCTTCAGAGGAATATCATTATCCTTCAAAGGATTGATAAATCCTTCCACATCTGTGTTTACACCAAATAATTCACCATCGTCGTTTACAACAGTGTTTATGGCGCCTATATCTGTTGAAATACTATCAATTCTATCTACATATTTTAACGCTGTCTCTTTATGAGGAATAGTAACGTTAAAACCTCTTGCACCTAGAGTTTTAAGACCTTCAATAGCGTTTTTTAGTTCTTTCTCAGTAACTCTAAATGAAAGGTAAATAAAATTTAGATTAATTGAACGGAATCCTGAATTATGCATTCCTGGTGAAGGCGATTGAGCAACCGGGTCTCCAAGCAGACCACATAAAGTTGTGCCAGAATCAACAATAAATCTAGAACGCAGCATAAAATTCCTTTAACTCCTTTATGGTTATTTGGCCACTAGCAGTTTTATTCTTTCCAAGTGATGCATAAGTGAAAGGACTTCCCATAAAAACAGATAGAGTTCTTGATAATAGCCCTAACTCACCCATACAAAATGAGACAAGTTTATTTTTCTTAGCGGATTTAACAAGAGAAAGAACTGTTGTATTATCATCAAATGTTTTTGCAAAAGTTATTATTTTGGATATATCCCCAAGATTCTGTGCCCTTGAATAAATTGATTGTAATTTATCCAAAGATGGTGTTTCTGAAAAATTATGCCATGATACGATTATTGATGATCCACTTGACCTAAGATTATCAGTAATTTCAGGTCTTTCTTCAACTGTGCTAAGTTCGATATCCAGATATGCTGGATGTTGTTTAGATAATTCTTCAAGAGTTTTTATCCGAATATCTTCGCTATCTGCAAACAAACCACCTTCATCAGCTTTTCTGCAAGTGAATATACATTGATCTACATAATTCTTCAATAGTGGTTGTAATTTGAAGATTTGTTTATAATCCATATAATCAAACCTTATTTCGATATATTCGGATCCTAAACTTAATGCTTTCTGGATATATGTTTGTAGATTTTTAATATTAGTAGCTGGAATGGAGGTACATATTTTAGCTCCTTCAGCCAAAGATGAATTCAATAAGACTCACTTTTCCAGCATAAATTCATCTACTGCTACTCCAAAATGCCTGCCAATTGATGTGTCTACTTTTACGAGAACTTCATCTCCAGATTTCAGAGAAGTCACTGGTATTTGCTTACCTTTCTTTCCAATAAGTGGGATTGTTTCTGCATTTTGTAGTAAAACACTTCCAGATCCTCCATCATATTCAACCTTTACAAGTGTTAATGGGCGACGTTCAATTTTAACTCTTCCAATCAATACACTTCTTGTGTTACCTGCTTGATCAACTGCCAGTACTTTATCTCCGGATTCTAGCTCTGATAAATACCTAGTTTTTCCATCAGGCATAAGTATATAGCTATGTATGGACCCTGCATTCACTCTAAAAGGTCTAGGAGAAGTAAACTTGGATCCAGATGATTCGTTATGGATGAGAAAAAGTGTATTTGCTTGACTTCCTATCAGGATACCTTCCCCTTTGTTCAAAATCGATGCAGTATCAATGCAAGCTCTATCACCTACCCCTAGATGTTTTATTGTAGTAACTTTAGCGAACAATAGATTTGTCCTACCTAAATTTTTAAGATTGTTGGACGCTTGAACTATATTTTCGGTATTATCAGTAGGCAAAACCACACCATCTACACCCAATTCTAACACTGAAAACATCGTAGGAACTTCCTCAGGTGAATTAACATATGCATAAATTTGGGTGTTAACCCCATGCGTATTTGCTATGAGATTTTCAAGTGGAATTATTTTCCAATCACCAGTCTGCACGATTAAAGCGGTTGCACCCATTCTTGCAATAGCGACTGCTGCATCAATATCTTCATTACTTTCTACTTTAAATTTTAAGGCAAATTTCTTGCCTTCCTTTTTCTTCAATGATGCTTCTTCATTATTCGAAACCAAAAAAATATCCGCATTGTTTGATGGAGAAATTGTTGTACCCCCTGCTTTTTTCACTTGTTCGATCTCATTTGTGTTACAAAGAAAAAGCTTAACTCCTAATGATAAAGTATTTTTTACGAATTGATATAAGTTTCCACTTTTAATTATTGGAACAATAATAATTTCTTTAGAATTAGGCACTTGATGATAGAACCTCCAAAGCATCAGCTACGGTTAATTTATCAATTACTAATGCAGAGAGTGCTCTCACCATTTTTGATGGATTTTTATGTTGGAAGATATTTCGACCAAATGTCACACCGATTGCACCAGCGTTTAGTGCTCCTTGAACGGTTTCCAATAGCTCTTTTTCGTTATTTGTAGTAGACCCACCTGCAATGGCAATGGGCACTGGACAACTTTTAACAACCTCTCTAAATGAGTCAATATCACCTGTGTACACTGTTTTCACAATATCTGCTCCAAGCTCAGCACCTAATCTTGCTGCATGAGCTACTTTTTCGGGATCATTATGATTTTTCACATTTTCTCCACGGGGGTACATCATTGCTATACACGGAAATCCCCACATGTTGCATTCACTTGAAATCGTTCCTAATTGCTCAAGCATCTCGGGCTCTTCTTTTCCACCAACATTTACGTGAATAGAAACAGCATCAGCACCTATTCTTATTGCTTCTTTTACATTTGCCACTAGCATTTTACGATTTGGAGATAACCCTAGACTAGTACTTGCAGAAAGATGCATAATTATCCCTGTGTTTCCCATAGAAGTAACTGACCTAATCACTCCTTTATGTACAAGTACTGCTGTTGCACCTCCATTTTCAACTTTAGAGATAGTGTCTTGGATATTCTCAATACCGTGGATAGGACCAGAAGTTACTCCGTGATCTAAGGTTGCACAAACTATTCGTCCTTTTCTCATTATTCGCTTAAGTCTGATTTCTTTACCTAAGACCATATCATAATCGCCTATATGGCATAAGAGCAGAATATATCTTATACTTAACAGTTCACTTTATTGTAGACAAATATAGTTAAATCATTGTTTTATAGATAATAGAGCAGTTTTTAAGAAAAGAACAGTTTTATCAACCTGATTTTTTGATACAAAGATACGAATAGATGAACTTATTGTAATAAGGCCAAACACATTGACACTATTACGAGCAAGAGGCTGAGTTATACGCTGAATAAGTCCAGGAACAGTTTCCAATGCAGATCCCTTAATCATAATTATCCTTAAGTCATCATAGAAACTTACTGCCTTTCCTAATTTATCATGAATAATCATTTTATGCAGTGTATCTGCAAGATTTTTACCATTAACTACATAAAGAATAGTGGATTTTAAATCAAGTGTAAGAGAAATAATCTGGCCTCCAATTTCGTTTATTTTTTCCATAAGTTTTTGAATTTGATTTGGATTAAGTACTTTATCACCGATTATTGTAACCATAGTTATTGGGTCAGAAGGTTGTTCAACAATTAGATCTACACTACCACCATCAATGACAGTTCCCGTCTGAGCACCTTGTTCAAGGCTTGAAATACGTATTCTTACCCCACTTTTGTTGTAGTTTAAGGCCTTTGTATGAAGGAATTTTGCTCCTCCAGAACTTAGAAGAAGAGCTTCTTCAGAATCAAGAGTTTTAATGGGAATAGCATTTTTCACAACATTAGGGTCACTTGAGAATACTGTTTCCACATCTTTCACTAAGACTAATTCATTAGAATTTAAACAACTAGCTAGTAATAGTGCGGTAGTATCACTTCCACCCCTTCCAATAGTTGTAATTTTTCCGGTTCGAGATTTTCCCAGAAATCCGCAAACCACAGGAATTTTTCCATTCTTAATCAATGGTAATATTTTGTTTTTCACTTCTTTTTCGGTATCATCATAAATTGGGTTTGCATCAAGATGTTTATCATCAGTGATGATTGGCCAGTTATCAAATTCTGGATCCACTATTATCGGTTTTAAGCCCTTTGAGTCTAGTGCTGCTGAAAAAACTCTTGCACTGGTTCTTTCACCCATAGATAGAATTTGATCCATAATATCCGATGGAATATCCTTGCTAGTATTTTCAGCTAATTTCACAAGATTTTCTGTAGCTCCAAATAATGCAGATACTACTACAACAGGATTCAGCCCTCTTTTATTGAGATCTAGAACTATTCCTGCGGCTTTTCCTATTGTTTCTTGGTTTTTAAGAACTGATCCACCGAATTTTAACACAATACTTTCGACCAAACTATATCAAACACCTTAAACTTGTAATAAAATTTTCATTAATAATCCATTAATTACATCATTTTTTTATCAGAAATTGCAAAGAAACAAAAAATGTTGGTATTTGTTACAATAGAAACAACTTTCTTTCATTCTTTTTACACTACCCCAATAAAAAAATTCAATTGAATATATAAAGAGTACGAAAATTGTTTTATTATCATATTTGACATATACTGCTTGAATAAATTTTATGCAATAAAATGAATTAGTTACCTATTGATTTAAATTTTTATTTCTTTGATTGCTTTATCATTTTCAAGTTCAACCAAGTACTTTTCATATTCAGTTACTACATTATGACATTCTTGACATACGTTGATTTTTAGGTCCATAGATTTAACGTGGTGTTCTGTCATTTGTTTATTTTTCTTGCAACATTGACATTTGGCCATTCCACTCATAAATGTATATTATCTTAACTGATTAATAAATAATCCTGATTTATCAATGAATTTAATGAGTTAGTTTATTTAAACAAATTATTCAAATCTTTAATCATATTCTCTAATTGTTTACGATCCATTCCATGAGCCATTGCACCTTGCTCTAGAGTTTCCCAAGTAGCAACATGACAACCTATACAGTGTAATCCATACTTCATAAGAACATCTGCTGATGCTGGATGTTTTTCTACTGTTTCACCAAGTGTCATATTTTTTGTTATTTTATTTTCCATAATTTTAACTTCCGTAGTTTTTAGACTTTTGTAATATATTTTAACATTTCTCTTAATTAATATGTAAACCCAATTTTATTTTAAATAATAAATGATTAATTTTTTGATATCAACTAGATAATATCTGAATACATAAAGAATTAAAAAGAAAGGGTTAACCAAATAAAATGATAAAAATGAATACACCTATTTCTCAGGAAGATTTAGAATCAGCAGAAGATATTGATTTTGAAGAAGAAAAAGAAACTTGGAACACCTACAAATTGAAAGATGGATCAACATTAAGAACAAAGTTGATTTTAACTGGAGTTAAGAGGCTTAAGAAATATTCACCTGATGGAACACCTCTATATGTGATAAACAGCACAAATAGCGTACGTGTTCTTAATGTTCCTAAAACATTAATGGGTAAACCAAAATCTGATAATAAAGGAAACGCTCAAGTATATTCTTAAAGAAAAAAATCAATTAATTTAGTTTATCATTGATAATATTCTACAATTTATTTTAGGCATAATTCAACATATATTCAAAAAAGGTCACATAACGGTTTTCTTCAATTGTGATAAGTTGATTATCAGTTATTATTGGTGGGACTACTGTGTAATTTCCTAAAACATTTTGTCCAAGATTTATATCAAAAGTGTAGATAAAGGTTTTAGTTGCATCAGGAGCCATATATTTATTGGTTACACCTTCTCTCGTCAAACCATTATCTTCTGAAATAGTATGTATCACAGTAAAATTTCCTCCTACATCGTCAACATTTTTCATAACAACTATCACATTCACAAGTGCTCCACGTTCTATATCACCACCTTGATTTACATAAGATTCATAAACGATATATTCTAATTCACGCTGAATTGTCTTTTCTTCTGTCATTACATCAAAAACTGGAACAAATGGGACCAAAATCATGACAGAGATAATAATTATTAATGATAATAAAATCCATATCCACTTCTTACTTTTCTTGTACGATTGTTGAGAAGAGTTTTGACTCAGAAATATTCTATTAAACACTTTCAAATCAGATATCTAATTATTGGAATATATATATTTCATTGAATTTATGAGGACTTCTTGAAGAACAATATATTTTTTATAATAACTTACAAATGATGTTAATAATTAGCAGTAAATAATCGTTATTGGAATAACAATAAGCGCCATTATTCAAAAAAGATTTTAATTGGTGCTCAAGAATGATTAGACAATTGGTATATACAGAATACAAATACTACAAAAAAAACCAATTTTCTATATTAAGAATTCATGATCTATTGAACATATTAATTAACAAAAGATTATTAGGTTAGGTGATTACTTTTGTCGTTAAAGTTCTTCAATACACTAGAAAGAAAAAATGTAGAGTTCAAATCTATTGAACCTAATAAAGTGCAAATGTATACTTGTGGGCCAACAGTTTATGATTATGGGCATATTGGGAACTTTAGAACTTTCGTGTTCCAAGATATTTTGAGGAGATATTTGGAGTATAAGGGTTATGAAGTAACACAGATTATGAATCTAACTGATGTTGATGATAAGACAATAAAAGGTGCACAATTAGAAGGAATTAGTCTGAAAAAATTTACAGAAAGATACACAAAAGCATTTTTTGAAGATCGTGATACTCTAAATATAGAGCACGCAGAACAATACCCAAAAGCTACTAACTACATTGCAGAAATGGTTAAAATGATAATGAAATTAACCGAAAAGGGTTATACATATCAAAATGGAGGAGCCATATATTTTGATATTTCGAAGTTTAAGAATTATGGAAAACTTTCTGGGATAAAAACACAAGAAACTAGCAGAAGGTCTAGGATAAAAAAGGATGAATACAAAGATGAAGCAATTGATTTTATCCTTTGGAAGCCATGGAATAAAAATGATGGAGAGATATTCTGGGAGACCAAGTTAGGTAAAGGAAGACCAGGTTGGCATACAGAATGTTCAGCAATTGCAAATTTATACCTAGGGCCATTATTTGATATTCATTCTGGTGGAGTAGATCTAATTTTTCCACATCATGAAAATGAAATTGCTCAATCAGAAGCAGCAAATGATAGTAAATTCGCTAATTATTGGTTGCATGCAGAGCATTTAATATTAGATGGTGAAAAAATGTCTAAATCCATAAAAAACATATACACTGTAAGAGACATTACCAAGAAAGGATATAGTGGAAGAACAATCAGATATCTTCTTGCTTCAGCTCATTATAGAACTCAACTCAATTTTACAGATGCAGGATTAAAACAAGCAGAATCTTCATTAGAACGTCTTCAAGATTTTATCAGAAGGTTAAAAAACTTTGAAGACGGAAAAAATAATCCAGAATTAACTAATAAAATCCAAGAATTCAGTAGAATGTTTGAAGCTGAAATGGATAATGACTTGAACATTCCTGGAGCATTATCAGTTATCTTTGATTTTTTAAAAGATATCAATAGATTAATGGATATGAAAGAGATATCTAGAGTAAATGTTGATGACGTTTATAATACAATGATTAGATTAGATAAAGTTCTGGGTTTTATAAATACGAGTGAAGAAAAGATTTCTGGAAAAATAAAAGAACTCATTATTCACAGAGAAGAAGCTAGACGTTCTAAAGATTGGAAGAAATCGGATCAGATACGGGATGAACTTCTAAAGAAAGGCATTATTCTTGAGGACACATTAGATGGTGTGAAATGGAAAAAGAAGCAATAATAAGTTAATGATAACATTTAGATCAACTGGAGATTATTTATGGTAGTGTAATTAAATCTCTTGCGATGGGTGTCCCTGAGAAAATCAAACAAATAGAAGATGAAATTGCCAAAACTCAGGTTAATAAGAATACTAACCATCATTTAGGAATATTAAGAGCAAAGATAGCAAAACTCAAACGTGAACAAGAAGATGCACGAAATAAGGGTAAATCTTCATCAACCGGAGGATACGATATAAAGAAAAGTGGAGATGGAACAGTTGCTATCGTTGGATTACCTAATGTAGGTAAATCAACTCTTCTTAATCAATTAACTAACTCAAAATCTAAAGTTGGGTCATATAAATTCACGACATTAACAGTGGTTCCAGGAATTATGGAATACAAAGGAGCAACAATTCAAATTCTTGATCTTCCAGGAATTATTGAACAAGCTGCTAAAGGAAGAGGATTAGGTAAGAGAATTTTATCGGTAGCCAGAAATGCTGATTTGATCCTTTTAATGGTTGATGTTTTTCAGCCAGAAGTTCATCCGTTATTGCGTAAAGAACTTATGGGAATGGGGATAAGACCAGACGAAGAACCTCCTGAAACAATTATTGAAAAAACAAGAATTGGAGGAGTTGCAGTAACAAATCTGGTTGATATTACAAAAATTTCTCATAAACTAGTGAAAGATATTCTGCATGTATACAAGATACATAACGCAAGAGTCATAATTAGAGAGGATATATCGGTAGATCAATTAATTGATATTATTTTAGGAAATCGTAGCTATGTAGGTACATTAACTGCACTCAATAAAGTGGATCTTGTTAACAAGGGATATATTAAAGAAATCGGAGATAGATTAAAGTGTAAATTCATTCCAATTTCTGCTGATGCAAACTTAAATCTTGATACATTGAAAGAACAAATTTACCAAAGACTTGATTTTATCAGAATATACCTACGTCCAAAAGGGGGTCATGCTGATAAGGTTGAGCCATTAATTATGAAGAACGGATCTTCAGTTTTAGATGTGTGTAATAAATTACATCGCGAAATGAAAAAAGAATTGCGCTATGCACGAGTATGGGGAAACAGTGTAAAATTCGGAGGACAAAGAGTTGGTTTGGCACATTCTTTAATGGACGAAGACATCCTAACTATATTTACTCGTTAAACAACTTATCAGTGTCTATTTGAAGTGATTTACGGGGATACCAAACCTTTTTCTTTTCAATACATGCTTTAAAGAGCAGGGGTAGACCAATAGTAGCATCCATATAGACTGTTGAAAATTTAGCGTTATCTGTGTATTTACCCCATGACTGACTTTCATTGAATGTACTTCCAGAGAGTCCACCCCACTTAGGGTCGTCAGTAGTTATTTGAATCCCATATGCATGAGAAGGCGTGTTAATCTCAAAAAGTTCAGCCAAAGGTCCAATTTGCTGGATATAGTTCTTTGGCACTCCACCACCGATGTGAATTGCACCAGTTATTTTGGATTTAATTTTTAAATTCAATATGTCTAAATTATCCTGAATCATATCGACTAATATTGGTTTACGCCCTTCTTCTTTTCTTTTTTTTGTATGCCAAGCAAGACATAAACCAATGCCTGAATCGGTGATTGTAGGACAAAATACTGGGATTTTGTTCTTCGCAGCAGTGAACAGTATAGAATTTTTATCGTTAAGATTATTGCCTAATTGAAATAAAAGATTTCTCGTTGAATAAGTCCCAGGATGAAGTGAATCTACAAAATCCTTAATGAAAATATCTGTTTTTAAAAATTCCTTATTTGAAGCATACACATCAAGCATTCGATTTATTTGATTTCTTCTCAATTCTAAATCTGAAACTTTTTTCTGAGCAAGATAATGATGAAAACCCAATGATTCATGTATATCGTGATAAAGATTAGCACCGGTTGATACTAGAACATCAATTATTCTTAAATCAAGCATATCCCGTAAAGTCTGTCTTAATCCTCCAGGAACCATAGCTCCAGCAAGACCAAAGAATATTGTTGGACGTTGAGGATCTTGAAGCATGTCGAGCATTACTTTTAGACATTTGGCTAGATTTCGACTTTGAAATGCAGTTCCATTGAAAGATTCGATAATATTGGATATATTTTCATTGGATTGTACGTTAATATGTGATACAGGTGTTTTTAGGAATTCATTTTGAGATGTGTCTGAATTCTTGTTCTCACTGTTATTCTTAGCTGTGGATTTTTTATGTTGATTCATTTTTGACACTGCATTAGTGATTAATATTCTAAAAAATTTACTTTATAACTTTTCTTAATTTTTTATACATAAATAAAAATCTGAGATTGACGTTAGTAAAAATCAATCCAAGGAAATTTAAAAGAAGATGCTGATTAATACCATCACCATTGCTGTTACAAATCCTGCCAGAACCATTAGTCCACCATAAAAAAGAACGTTTGACCGTGAAGTTTTTCCAAGAAAGACACCTAATACAAATAATGTGGTTCCATTTAATCCTAATGAAAGATATAATGCATCTGTAACATTGAGTAATCCGAAACTTGAAGCAATAAAAGGTGAAAGTGATATTAATGATGCAACAATTGGTGAAAGAGCGTCCACAAATGCGACAAAATATACAGCTGCATTCGAAGCTTTTTCGATAACTGTATCATTCAATGTGGTAAACATTGCGTCTTCAAGCTCTTTCATACTTTTTACTCGTTCAGCTTTTTCAGCCATATAGGCACCTGTAGCACCCGATATTCCCATTGCGAGACTAGCACCGAATCCTGCACTAAGAATTAACTTAATTTCTAAGGCACCTGCAATATACGCACCCATTATAACACCTAATGTTGTAAGTGCACCATCAAATCCATTCATTGCCAAATATCTTCGTGCAATAGAATCAGCACGTGTTATTCTTAGATAATTTCGTAGAGATGAAAGAAAACTACTCAATTTATCTTTCTTTCACGCCCACAATTATCAGTAACTTTCTAACCACCTATGAACTTCCGTCCTCTTTAGCCTATAAATCGGTGGGATTTATTCTTAATCATAATCTAATTTAGGAACACAATGAACAAAAAAAGATTCTTATTAGAACAAGTATTAAAGCCCAGTAGCTTATCTTTATTTATAACTAATACCTATACATAAAAGGATAGAGAATTTTGTCAATCAATATCAAAAGAATGGTGATAGACGCAATGAAACCTCGTGAAACAACTATCCTAGATTTGTCTCGGGCCCTTTGTGGTGGAAAGGGTGTTGATGAGGTAGATGTTACAGTAACAGAAGTTGATGTAAAGACTGAGACAATTAAATTGACACTACGTGGATCAAATATTGACTATGATAGGGTTTCAAGCATTATGGAAGAAAATGGTGCAATAATACGTAGTGTTGATGAAGCTAATGTTAGCACATCATGAGTAAAAAAAATTCAATATACTGAGAAGCTACAAAAAGTAATATTTCACAACTTAATATTCAAGAAAAGGTCTTAGTATATTCAAAAATTATTCATTCTTTTAACAAATTTGATAATTATAAAAAATGAACTTCAACATAAAACCTAGGAGATTCTTTTGATAAGTAGAATTAAAATTACAGCAGAGAATGGTATCACTATAAATTATGATAACAAGAGGATAGATATGGATCCAACCAGAAAGTCAAATGGAGATTATAAGTTCATTTCACATGCACACATGGATCATATGGGAGGCAAAAACTCTAGTGGAAGTATAATTGCATCAAAGGAAACAGCATCCTTAGCTGCACAAAGGGGTGTTAACCTGAAACTTGAAAGCAACATCCCTAAGGAATTTACGCTTGTTAATTCTGGGCATATTTTAGGTTCTCGAGGAATTATTTTAGGTGATGGAAAAGTATTCTATACAGGTGATTTTGCTGTTAAACCACGAGCCTTTCTTGAAGGTTGTAATCCTGATGAATGTGAAGTTCTTATTATTGAAAGTACTTTTGGAAAAAGAGATTTTATTTTTCCATCAATTTCAGATATTCAGGAAAAAGTTAATCGACTTATATCTGAACTTTTTTCTAGGGGTATTCCAGTTATATTGATGGGTTATGCTTTAGGTAAAGCGCAGATACTTTCTCATCTGTTTTCAAGTTGGGACCCAATTTATGTAGAGAAGTCAGTTTGGGAGATGAATAAGGCATACATCGATCTTGGAGTAGATATCAGAAAAGATTTTGCAGTGTATGATAGTACAAAGCAAAATGAATTTTTTAAGAAGAAACCGTGGATACTGATATCTCCAATGCAGAATAGATACAACAAATTTGTAGCAGATCTAAAAAAAGATTTTGGAGCAGTAACAGTAGCTTTTTCAGGATGGAGCGTAGATCCTAGATATAAATATAAAATGAAAGTTGATCATGCATTCCCTCTTAGTGACCATAGTGATTTTAATGAATTAGTAGATATGGTAAAAAGATGTAATCCAAATAAGATATATGCAGTTCATGGATTCGAAGAAGAATTTGCTACTCATCTTCGAAATATAGGGTTTGATGCCAGACCACTAGGTAGTGGACAGTCATCTATCTCTGAATATTTCTTTGATTAAATGGAAAAAAGTCAAGTATAGTTTTTAACCTACATGTTATAAAGAGACGTGGAACAGGAATAATAATAAAATGTCATCAATAGTTTTCAGACGATTTAACGAAGAAATGGTTTCGATTGTAGGTAAACGAATAGATGTGGAAACTTCAGAGGGTAAAAAATATCAAGGAACTCTTCTTGGAGTAGATGAGAATCTGGATATCATTTTAAATGATATAACAGGTGCTGGAGAAAATGTTTTCAAGATGGTCATGAATGGCAAATTCATTAAGGATATAAAACTTGTTGAACAGCCTTTCAATTTAAAATCCCTTGCAGATAGACTTAGTCACGTTTTCCCTGGTTTAGTAAAGATGAGAGATGATATAGGTGCAATCATTGTTATGGATAAAATCAAAGTTACAGAACATGGAGTCACCGAAGGTGGAGGGTTGGCAGCTGATAGAGTTAGAGCTGTTTATAACGAATTCATTAAGGAATAGCACTAAACTACAATTAGATATTAAATACATAGAAAAGCTAATTCGAGTGCATCACAATGTAGTGCGGGATATAATCTGAATGTTTGAAGTAAAATCAACAGATCTCGCAGGAAGAATAGGACGCTTAACCACTAAGAGTGGTACCATAGAAACTCCAGCGTTACTTCCAGTGATTCATCCAAGTAGACAGACTCTTCCAGCTGAAACTATCAAGAATCTCGGTTTCCAAGCAGTTATCACTAATGCGTATATAGCAAAGAAAAATTGTTCAAATGTTTCCAGAAAAAAAGGAATTCATAAAACGATAGGCTTTGATGGCATAGTTATGACTGACTCAGGAGGATATCAGGTTTTAGAATATGGAGATGTCAATGCATCACCAGAATCTATGACAATATTTCAAGAAGAAATAAACTCAGATATGGCTGTTGTATTAGACCAACCAACGGGTGCACGAATTAGCCGAAAATATGCAGAGAAGACGGTTAATGAAACTTTAAAGGCTGCAAAGAAAACTCTAGAAACAAGGAGTAAAAAAAATATTTTGTGGGTAGGCCCTATTCAAGGAGGGATTCACCTTGATTTGGTATCTCAATCAGCTCTTGAAATTAGTCAAATGGATTTTGATATCCTCGCATTAGGTAGTCCCACAGAGATTATGAAAAGTTATCAGTTCAAGTTACTTTCAGATATGATAATTTCAGCTAAAAAGAATATCCCAGTCAACATGCCTTTACATCTTTTTGGTGCAGGTCATCCACTTACTATCCCTCTTGCAATATCATTAGGTTGTGATCTTTTTGATTCAGCATCATATATGCTGTATGCTCGTGAAGATAGGTACTTTACAGATTCTGGAACTGTGAGGATTAAAGATTTATCTTACTTAAATTGTTCGTGTCCTTTCTGTTCATCGCATTCATTAGAGGATTTAGTAGAAAAAGAAAAGGAAGAGAGAATCGATGTAATTGCTCTTCATAATCTTCATGTTCTCATGAAGACAGTTAAGGAAAGTAAAGAAGCAATTCGAGAAGGAAGACTCTGGGAGTATCTAGGGTCTAAAGCAAGGTGTCATCCACGACTTTGGGAGGCTTTCAAAAGTCTTTCTGAACATATTGAATATCTTGAAGATGGTTCACGATTATACAAATCAAGAGCAGTCTTTTTTACTGAACCAATAGATTATGTTAGGCCAGAAGTTACACATCATAGAACTAGACTTGAACATAACATTGAATTTTCTAAGCCGATTTTGTTACTGCTGCCAGAAGTAGAGATTCGACCATTCTACAATTCACCATTATATCTTTCCATTAGTAAAGTATTGATGCAAAGAAATAAGAAAGTTCAAGTTTGTTTTATTATCCCCACTTTAGGAGTAATTCCTCTTGAGATATCAGATATCTATCCTTTATCCCAGTATGAAAGTTCATTCAAACCTGATACTTGTCCAGATATATCTCAAGCAATTAATGAAGATGTTGAGCGGATTATCAATTCCAAATCAATTATCGAAATCATCATTCTTGTAGATGGAGTCTTTTCAAGAAATTTAGCTGAGAAGATACAAAGTTGGAAAACAATATCTATTGTAAAAACTGAAAACGATGATTTTCAAAAAACAATTCAAAAACTCATTGAAAGATTACTTATGATAGACCCTTAATTTTAAGAATAGATTGCATTACCATGTTGCCTAACATGATCCGTAGTAGATTCTAATTCAGTTTCAATAATATCTGCACCTTTTAGTAAAGGTGCTGTATCGATTTTAAAACCGTAGTGTCCTGAAAGAACATCCAACGCCGAAACTGCAGCTCTTGGGTCAACACGTTCAGCAGAGGCATATGATAGTAATGAGTATGCTGGGAAATTCTTTGCTTCAAAACGATTAAGCATTACTGCTAGAGGCCCCACAATTATTTGACCATCTTCCAAAAAATTTGAATTTTTAAGGTTATTATCAGGTTTATACGCTGATGTTTTAACTAATCTATAGGTACTACTATCCAGTCTCAATCTTGAATCCAACCCACCAATTAATGCTGCTTCTTTGAAACCTGCATTAATTATAAAATCTGACAGCTCTTTGAAAAAGATCATGTCCTCGTCTTTGTAAAGTGGTGCTTCTACTTTAAAGAATATTATATCTCCTTTCCGATAAAATTCAAATGGTGAGACTAGTTTTCCATTATTATTTGAAGCCATAGGTGTGGGTGCATCTGAGTCGATTATAGCAATCCTATCGGCTTTTAATTCTTGCACTAGATATTTGACTGTCCAATATCCTGCAGCACCAATACCATGAAAACCTGTTATAATAGATAATCCTTTGAAATTTTCAGAATTTGGAATTATTTTAAGTACCATTTTACTCCCATTTACAAAGCTTTAAGAATAGCTCTTGAAAAGCTTGTCGCTATAAGATTAGGATGTAAAAGGAAGTATGGAAGTTTCGGTATTAGGTGCTGCCAAACAAGTTGGTAGATCTGCATTTCTTTTAAAAGGAGATAAAACTCGCGTTTTATTGGATTATGGTGTACAATTAGGTAGAACACCTAGTTTCCCAAGCCATGTCAAACCTAAGGATGTCGATGGAATTGTTCTTTCACATGCACATTTAGATCATTCAGGTGCTATTCCACTTTTCTTCCTAAAGAACAAATTACCAGTGCATGCTACAGATCTAACAATGGAATTATCAGAACTTTTGATAGAAGACTTTGTTCATCTTTCACGATTCTCGCTTCCATTCGAACATTTAGAGGTTGTAAACATGATGAAAAATGCAAAAGGAGCAAAAATTGGTAAAAAATCCAAAATCGGTGAATTCAACATTAGTTTCTTAGAAGCAGGACATATTCCAGGTTCTGCTATAGTTCAATTAGACAATGGTAAGAAGCGTGTTATATACACAGGTGATTTCAATGCCGAAGATACAAATCTTCTAAAAGCAGCTTCTACTGATTGGAATGAACCTGACATTATCATTACTGAAAGCACATATGCAACAGCTGACCATCCAGCTAGAGAAGATGTTGAAGATGATTTTATTGCTTTTCTTAAGGAAGTTGTTGAAAGAGGTGGAATAGCGCTAGTACCAGCCTTCTCTGTTGGAAGAGCACAGGAAATGGCCTGCATACTCAAAAAGAAAAAATTCCCTTATCCCATCGCTATGGATGGGATGGCTTTAAAAACCAATGATATTTTGATGAGATACCAAGAATATCTTCGGGACCCAGTCCTTTTCAAGAAAAGCCTTGGAAGCCTTGAGATAATGAGAAACTGGGGTCAGAGGAGACGTATCATGAAACAACCCTCAGTTATAATTGCGCCAGCAGGTATGCTAGTAGGTGGTTCTGCAGTTTTTTACAATAACGAAGTTTCGAAAAACTCTAAGAATGCAATATGTATAGTTTCATTCCAGGTCCCCGGAACTCCTGGCAGAACTTTGTTGGAAAAGGGAATCACATTAGTGAATGGTAAAGCACAAAAAGTCAAAGCTGAAGTAAGAAGATTTAATTTTTCATCGCACAGTGGTAGAAGTAAAATGCTGGATATTTTTAAAAAGATAAATGGAAGCCCAAAGGTTCTTACAGTTCACGGTGAGGCAACATCGTGTATCAAGTTCTCTGAAGACCTTAATGAGTTAGGTTTTGAAAGCTACGCACCTGATGTTGGATTTAAGCTAGAAGTATAGAGCAATAACCTCAATTCACAGTTCAAATTGTTTATTATTTTAAATATAATATACATGTTTACTCTTTTAAGTAAATATACTATCTAAAATGCATTAGAGTACTGAGAAGTTGGGTTAGGAGATATTATATTATATTCTTTTTTACCTTCAGTTGGACTCATTATAATTGGTGTAAATGGTGCTTTATTTGCTATCATACCTACAAATTTTGGATTATTGCTTACACTTCTTATACTTAGGAAGCGAAGAAGTTTCCCAAGTCTTCCCATTCCGATTATATTTACAGTGGTCGGATTAGTCTTTCTATCTTAGAAATCAGTTGTTTCGATCTTCAAACCTTTCAGTAATTCTTCAGATTCAGTTTCATCAGTGATATAGGTATAAAGCATTTTGGAGGTTCTAAGCTTTAGTTTCACTTGTTCTTCCCGTTTAACTACTTTACATAGCGTTGCAAATTCCGCTATCTTCCTAAATTCTTCAGCATCTCTAATCTGTCTTGGCATCTGTATCATCTGACTTGTTCTAAATCAGATGCTTTAAACATGACGGAATAATTATTGTTTTAAAAATTAAAGATAATATATTTTTGTTTTCTCCATATTATTCTAATAATACAATTTTTTCATTAAAATTAATAGAATTCTTGTTATGGCATATCAAATTCTATTTAGACGTAATTAATCTCTTTTTACGTCCTGCATTCACCAGATTAATCCTATACAATATTGGGTGATTAATCAAGGTACTTACTAAATCTTCGAATAAAAGTTTAATCAATATAACTTGAACTACTGCACTTGGAATACCGATAACGAGTGTATTAAGAGTCCAGATAAAAGGAATCTGAATCAAAAAAGCCCCACTAACAGCAGATATTTGTGCCAATAATTTATGAATTCGCATTCTACGCAAAATGAGATATATTATCCCTGCGAAGAATCCTAGGAGACCATTATATAGTATAATAAATGGATTAGGAGGAATTACAGAAAAAACCATAGATATTGCACCTATAATACCAACCACCAAACCTGCTAAAGGTCCAATACCAAAAGCAGCAGTTAATATCGGGATTTGTATAAAATGTATTTTTGAAGTGATACCTAACAAAGTTACTGGAAAGGATAAGAACATAATTGCGTTGGAGACAGCAGATAATATTGCAACAAGAGCTATTAAGTGTGTTTTACGCATCATTAATTCTGGGAATAAAACTTCGCGTAAATTTTTCTCTATTTTTCCCATATATTTTTAGAAACATACCTTCTGTTTAACTTTTTTAATTATGAATTTAATCAGTCTATGTCATTTTAGGAAGATATTTCTCTTTTTTGGAATATTACAAGAGCACTTATTAAAACAAGTATCCCAAATGTGATTACAATTAATAATTCATCCAAAGGTATTTGTTTCATAGTAAGTATTGTGTTAGCATTTAAGTAATTGAAGAGAGAAATATGTTTAAGGAAAAAAAGTGATTCTGTTAATCCAGCCACGCGCACTAAAATGTATTGTCCAAGTATAAGTAAACCTGATGCTGCAATCGCACGATTCGGTTCAAAGAAGATTACACCACAAAGTAATGAAAGTGCCCCAAGAGCGAATAATAGAAACCAGATCCCGATAAGAGAATAGGAAAGAAGAACGAAATTCAACTCAACATTCAATGATACCACGCTTTGATATGAAAGTATCAAAATTAATGGAAGATACAAGAGATTATAAGTAAGATAGACACTGAATTTTTCCAGGGCATATCGCCATCTAGATATTGGATAACTCAAGATGAAGTCAAGTGTTTTTTTATCAACTTCACTACTTATCAACTTGGATGGAACCAAAATTGTGACAAAAAGAATAACCATCTCTAACCAAGTGAATATTTCAGTATAGTAGAAACCGGTAAAAGTTGTGATATCTAGAGCCCCCAGTGATCCAAGAATAGCTTGATAAGCAGGACTATTCAAAAGTTCACTGAAAGCAGCCATCTCATGCTCAATTTCTGGCCAAATAGATCCAATAAATGGCACCATTATACCAACAAGTGATGGAGGAATTATACCCCAAAGCCAATTCTTTTTCAGGAATGTAAAATAGACATGTACCAAAGATCATTCATCTACTTGTAGTATTGAAGAAAAATATCTTCAAGAGAAGCATTTTCAATAGCTAGACGCCGAACTTTTTGTTTTGATAACCAGCGTAATAATTCGTTTGGGTCACCTTTGATTTTCAGATTAACAGCATCATTATTCTTCTCAATTGAAATAACAGATTTTAGTTTTTGTAAATCTTTTTCTATCGAAGTAACTGATTTTGAGAAATTGATTTTTACGTGTTGAATAGATTTGTTCCTTAGTTCGTTAACACTTTCTACAAGTATTATTTTTCCATTTTTTATTATTCCTACACGGTCGCATACTGCTTGAACCTCGGCTAGGTCATGAGAGCAGAGAAATATGGTAATACCTTCCTTTTTGAGATTTCTTAGAATCTTGTGGAAGTTTGACGCTATTAATGGATCTAAACCATTAGTAGGTTCATCAAGTATCAGAAATTCTGGTTTTGGGGATAAAGCTAATAAAAGACCAACTTGTTGTCTATTTCCAGTTGAAAGTGACTTTATTTTTTGATTTAAATTCACTTTAAATGTCGATTTGAGTTCTTGCAAAAATTTTGTGTTTACAGGACGAAGAGCTCCAGCGTATTTCAGTAGTTCCGCTCCTGAAAAGTTATCATATAATCCAAGGTCACCGGGTAGATACCCAATTCGTCTTCGTATAGATAATGCATTTTGATGATGGTCCAGACCTAGAACAGAAATAACTCCAGATTGAATCTTAAGATAGTCTAGAATTGATCTCATAGTAGTGGATTTTCCAGCTCCATTGGGACCTAGAAAACCGAATATCTCTCCTTTTTTTACATCAAAGGAAACATCGGTTGCTCCAACCACACGTTTACCAATCGTTTTTCCTACAAATTTATACTCAAAACCATATACCTTAGTCAAGTTTGAAACTTGTAAAACAAATTGATCCAATTTATTTTCCAAATCTACATTTAGGCCTCATTATTAATCCAGAATTCTACATATTTCAACATATTGACATTACTTATCGACAATTAATAATAACAATTCATATAAACGTTAATAACTGCGATATTTTCACAAATATCGAGAGCATATTGGGTGGACAAAAGAAAAAAACTATTTCAAAATCAGAAAAAAAACCAAAAACTGAACCAGTAAAGATGGAAAAGAAAAATAAATCAAAGCTTGCCAAGATGCAAATTATCGTAACAGTACCGAAGATGGATGAAAAGGAAGCAGAAAAAACATTTTTACCTATGAAAGCAATTACAATTTATTCCACTGCCAAAAGTTTAGGAATTAATGCATCATTAGCAAATAAGCTAATTAAAAATTTAGAAGGGAAAGGAATTCTGAAAAAAGTTGGTGGTTATGGTGGACATTACGTATACAAGTATGCAGGTAGTGGAAATAAAACACTTTAATTAGTATATTCATTGTATTTATTAGCATTTTAAGGCTAATTTGAGCAAAATTTTGCTCTCTGTGAGCGCTTATATATCGCCAAATCAGACAGGCTGCATAAGGAGATACGATCTTGACTCAAGCATATTGTGTGAAATGCAGAGCAAAGAGGGATATATCTAATCCACAAAAGATTACTATGAAAAATGGAAGACCCGCTACTCAGGGCACATGTCCAAAGTGCGGAACTAAGGTATTCCGAATAGGCGCATAGATATTTCTAAATCCCTCCTCCCTTCTTTTTTTTAAGAGCCGCAAAAAAACTTAATCCAAGATAAATTAAATGGAAGTTTGTGCAAAAGAAAAGAATATGTTGCATAGGGTATGATAGAAGTGAATATGTATTTCAAATATTGGAGAGATAAATTCATTAATTAGAGGTGTTTGACTGAAATCTTCAGAACTTGTAAGTGCTCCAAGAGGATTGTTGAAGATATTCATTATTGATATGGCATCAAAATATCCTGTTAGTGGTATCGAGATATCTGATCGTGTTAGATCTCTAACTAATGAAGTGTGGAAGCCAAGTCCGGGAGCTATATACTATATTTTGAAAGAACTTGTTTCTAAGAAGCTATTATCAGAAATTTATACACCAGATAAAGGAGTGAAGAAGTATGTCGCCACAGAAAAAGGTGTAAACGATTTATCTTTATTCAGAAGTTTTGGTATAGAAATATTAATGAGACAATCTTCTTTTTTATCACTGACGTCGCACTTGTTAAAAGATAATGAATTCAAACAATATTCTGATGAATACATATCTAAATTGAAGAAAAGGAAAGAAAAGTAATTCCATTTAAAGAAGAGTATAAAACGAGCTATTGGATAAGCTGATTATGATGGAGACAAAACATACAGTTAAGATATATGGAATTGAAAAACCTGCCCGTATTTCCAAAGAGATTAAAGATAGTTTAAAGGGAGTTGTAAGTGCTAAACAAATAAGACGAATGAAACTCGAAGAAATATATTGCCCTGTTTTTAAGCAAAAGAAACAGTTTCTTGAATGCTTTGTTTGCCCTGATCACATAAGGAGATTAAAAGGTGAAATTCACTGTACAGGTGAACCTCTGCAATAGATAACAGAAAGAAAAATTTACAAGATATTGAAATATTTATAGAATGCGAATTATAAATTCATCCAGTTTTATCCCATTTTTCTCGTTGACTTTTATCTATCTGGGCTTTCTGTTCAATTGAAAGATTTTCACCACAGTCTTTATGGTAAGGAACTATATTATTTCCACTTTCTGCGTGATATAATACATCTACAATCTTAATATTGACACATTGACACATAGTTAAATCATCCTTCAAAATTTGGCCTTAAAATATTTTTATGTGGATAAAATTCGGTCATATCTAGAATGTATGTCTAATCTATTTACACTTGCATAGCAAACTAATGTCATTCCAGTCTTTTGCGCTGCAATAATTCCTGAATAAATTGGACCTCTCATGGAAACAGATATTGGTATATTCATTTGTGCAGCTTTCAACACCATTCCTGCAGGTTGACGACCAGACGTAATGATGATACTTTCAGCAAAATCAACGTCATCCCTCGCACAAGCTCCAAAGACCTTATCCACTGCACTATGTCTACTGACGTCAATTAGATAGTACTTCATTTCACCTTTTTCAAATAATGATGCAGAATGAATACCTCCGGGTTGATCTTTATTTTTTCTCTTGGAATTGAATACTTTAATCATTTTTCGTAATTCTGAAACATTAACTACATAATCAGATTTTATCTCTTGAAGTCTCATCTTATCGCCTAATCTCAAATAATGCTCCAACGAAACACATTCACTAGTGACATGTTGATCCATTTTTACAGCTTCTAATCGAGCTGTTACATCTGTTTTTGTTTTCACAGATATTTCAGTTCCTTTTGATTCTATAGATTCTATTTGTTCAATACTATCCACAATATTTTCATCAAGCAAATACCCTATTGCAAGATCCTCAAGGTGAGTAGGTGTAGCAATGATTGTTATTGCCGAGTTATTATTCACCTTTATATGAACAGGAGCTTCTAGAGTCACTAAACTCTCAATAATTTGGGGCTCAATTTCACCGGAATAGAGACGTCGGTGCTCAACTTTCTTTGCTGACATTTGAACATCTTCATTATCTTCTGAAATATTCTTAGAATCTCCTTTTTGAACATAAATAATGACCCCATTTTTTCCTTCTTCAATTTTAAGCACATGATTACCTATTCTCTCTGCCCAGATTGAGATATCACTTTTGGCAACTGGGTCTGTTGTATTTACCTTCAGTATTTGACCAGTTGCCATACTTTCCATTGATTCTTTTGTTAATAATACAGGGACCGGACATAGGGCATTTTTAGCGTCCAGCACCTTATCATAATGTGGTGTAGACTTTTTCCGCATTTAATTTAAGAAACTTGAAGTATAGTTATAATGATTGCGTTTTGCAGTCGCCATAATTTTTACTGATGTTATTTATTTTACTGAAGATCTAGCTCCACAAGCTTCACATACAAGAAAGAGTAACCGTTTTACTTTTTCAGTATGTGTATCGGGTCGTCCACATACAGGACATACTACTCGATCAACCATATACCTTTTCAAGAGTACTGCAAAGGATTGTTTGTCTTTTCGACCTATGAATATTGCTCTTTCACCATCCAAAGATGCTGCAGTTGCTAATTCTTTTGCCAAATACATCAATATTTTGTCCGGATTTCGGCGTAATATTCGTGGATATTCACTGAAATTCCTGAATATTGTCTTTCTACCTTGCCAATATATTTGAGGAGGAGGCAATTCAATACGTTCTGTTGAATCTGTTGTTTCAGATGTTCCCAAGCCATTTCTTAAGCGCTTCAATAGATCATCATAAGATACTGACATATTCGAACTCATTTACTCCTTATCATTACGCTTCAAATATAGCTTAGTCTAAAAGTATTACTCTCAATAATTTGGTTATTGAAAGAAAGAGAAAAGTTGTAATACTCTCATAACTAGTTAGAACTAAGAATGACTCAAAATAATTGTATTTTTTGCAAAATTGTTAGTGGAGAAATTTCTAGTTATAAGATTTTTGAAGACAATCACACAATTGCCTTCCTAGATCGCTTTCCAATTGCCATTGGCCATACACTTGTAATTCCAAAAGTCCATATTACACGACTCCAAGATTTGAGCAAAAAGGAAACTACATCATTATTCTCCACAGTACAAAAAATCATTGGTCCTATCTTGTATTCTTCTAATGCATCTGCAAGCACTATCGGAATAAATGATGGACGAAATGCCGGACAAGTTGTTCCACATATTCATGTACACTTAGTCCCAAGATCAGAAGAAGATGGTGGAGGGAACATACATTCAATCATGTGTAAACAACCTTCTACCGATGAGAAAATCTTAGATAATATTGCTAAAAAAATTCAGGCAAATATTCTAAAAGAAAATGCCATATAAATAGCTCAAAACGTAGGTTCACATATAAAATGCCTTCGAAACCCATCCTTATTTCTCACTTTAACTATTCTTTAAAATCACAATTGCATCTTAGTAAAAATGCGGAGTTAGCAGCAATAATAGGATTAGCTCTGTCAAGAAGAAAAAAGAAAGGATTTCTAAGAAATACAGAAGAGAAAATAAAATATGTATCCAGGTTTGAATATCCATTTTATATCTACAAAAGGCATGAGAAAGTAATCATATTGAGCCCTTCTTTATTGGGTGAAAATATTCTCAACATAATTTCAACAATAGATACACACAAATTCCTTGGTGAAATTCATAGAACTTCTAAAAGTAAAAGACATTACATCGAATTTCTGACTGAAAACATAAATCTTTTCGAAAAGAACAGAAAGATTAATCAAATTTCACTAGATGGAATTATGATTAACAATGACCTTTCATCATTTTTAATAAAAGAAGCAAAAAAAGAAAAAGTTGTAGAAAAAACAATTAATAAAAATAAAATATTTTTACTTGAAGAAGAAAAGACAGAGATAATTTTGGATAGATTTGATGATATTCAGAAAAAAGTTCAAACTGATTTGGATAATCTTGAATTTGTTGCAGATGTAATAAATAGTGAATTAGATAGACATATCTTAAAGAATGATATTGAAATAAATATGATTGAAGAGCAAGCTGACATAAAAATATCAGAAGTCTTACCCTCTATAAAGAGACACAATAGGGAGATTGAGAAAGAAAAAATTTCTGCAATTAGACAATTTGAGAAGATTTCTAAAAAGAAACTTTCGGATCTTTCACGATTAAAAAATAAGGTTGAGAATGAATTAAGGAGACATAGGCAGCAAGAGGCTAGATTTAATCGTGAAAAACAGAAAAAGAAAGATAAGCAAGATAAATATGGCGAACAATTCTGGAGTAAAGAACTTGCAAAATGTAAAAAAGAAATAGTTAAGCTTGAAACGAGTTTCAAACGATGCGAAGATGATATAAATAAGCAAAGGGTAAAATCATCAGAACATATTGATAGAATAAGGAATCTTTATTTAGAAAAAATGAATATCGAACGACAAAAGATAATTAAAATAGAAAATAGAAGAGACACCATTATTAGAACACTCAAGACAAATCAGAGAAGACTTGATGAACTTACCGATAAAATAACTAATGATATGGTCAAACAAATTGAAATGAAAAAACTGGAAATAGAGAAAATCGAAGACCATTTGATTTCCTGGAAAATAGATGACAATATGGTGATATTCGCACCATTCTACTTAACTCGATATTCTTCTGAGAAAGAAGTAAGATATGATGTAATAGTACCTCAACAAGTAAATATCGAAAAAAACACTATATCTAATGTTGGACGAAAATTGGTAGGTTTAGAGAATAACTTAGCAGATAATCTAAAACCGTTCTCAATAGATCTTTCAGAAATGGTTATCCAAGACATTTTAGAAAAATTATCAAAAAATGTTAAATTTTCATCTGAGGTTGATGAAGAAGCTTGCAACATGAACATATTTGAACTGGAAGGATTTTCAAATATGATGTTAGATGGATTAGATGAACTTGTTGGAAAAGATCTTTTAAACCGAAACGAGGCAACAAAAATAAAAGGGTATTGTTGCTAATGGAGATAAAAAGAACATATGATTGATAATAGAACAATATTTGAACGTAAAATATTGATAAAGAGGTGTTTCTCGCATCCAAAAATCTTGGAAATAGGTACACATTTTGATATTCCATTCTTTAAAGATAATAATAGAATACAGAAATCGAATATAGATAGATCAATATATGAATTGGTAACGAATCTAAAAGATGACCAGTTAAAAGAAGTATTCAAGAAGTTTGATCCTTGGAAATGGACACAATTTAGAGGTATTAAGTATACGTTTGAAAATGGTCGTTTAGTAATGAGCGATTCTTGGAAACCTTTTCGCCTTGTCCTAGAAGTTTTCTTAAAAAAACATGGTGAACCAGCCAAAGAAATTATCGACATTATCTCTAGATCAAAATCTGGTGAGAGTGAACTGAGTATAAAGAGACAGATGTCCGTTAGACATAAAAGAACAGATATTTTGAAACTACTCGAAGAATTAGCACAAAAGACATTGATAATTCAGACATACAATGGTGATTCAATTGTTGAGTGGGGGATTCCGGAAGAAAATATTCCTGAAGTGCAATCTTTGCTTCGTGGAGAAGCCCCACTATATCCAAGAGATATGCTGTCTGAAACCCCGTTTAATGAAGAAAAGAAAGGAAAAAAAATAGATGATTATCTTATTTCTGAAAAGAAAAAAATTGATGAAATGGATATCGAATTTGATACATATCTTAATGATCTTCTAAATAATAGACTTAAAGAGACTCTGGATTTTGGTAAAATTTTTTCGATACAATCTTTTGTAGATTATTTGAAAAATATGTTTGGAGAATTATTATTTTTTGATAGTTTCTTGTCAATTACCCAACAGTATGGGTTGGCAGATATCTCAATAAGAAGTGAAACCAAAAAAGGAACGATAGGGATGAAAACAGGGTTCAATCTTGCTCTTTTTGGAGAACCTGGTACCGGTAAAAGCTATTCCACTAGGGATCTTATTCTTGGAACAACAGATGGGTCAGTTCCGGCACATGGACTTCCAGGAAGAAATAGGTATGCAGCTGGAATGACACCTGCACGTTTTATAAGAATAGGTCAAGTTTACAGCAGTAAGGCTTGGAATTTTATAGTTCCTGAATTTAATGACTGGTTTAGATCAGAAGGAATGGTGGAGATATTGAAACTTGCAATGGAACGAGCAGAAATAAGATACGAATTACACAAAGAAGTGGTAGGACCATACAGGTTTTCATCATACTTTAGTGTTAATTATAATACACAAGTATTCAATCAAGGGTATCGTGCAACTGTTAAAGATCCTAACTTTCAAGCTATTGAAGATAGAATGATGTGTAGACTACATAGATTGACAAAAAACAGATTTGGAGAAATTGCACAGAGCCGTTTAAGAATGGTGTTGGGTGAATCAGATTTTGGAAAAACTGCACAGAAAATCCGGGACCACCTAGTTTTAACTCATGCTATCGAAACACAACATACTCTTGTAAAGAACCAGTTTCCTGCCAAACCACCAATGATAACTAGAACAATGTTAGAAGCAATTAGAAGAATTCGTGAATGTATCTTTGATAATCTTCCTAATGAAGGGGTCCCTTTTTCAGCTCGTCTTGAGGATAGATCAATAAGATTCGCAAGTGCCTTATCTTTAATTGAATATTTTAGAGCACCTAAAGAATTTATTCCAATTAGCAAAGATGCTCAGAAATATGCAGCACAGTTTTACATTGAGGAAGCTGAAGCAAGATCTGGTGTAGATCTTGATGTTGAAGAGATAATGAATGATGTTGGATTTTAATCCTGAAAAGAAGCCAAACCAATAATTCTTAATTGGACTTTGAAAATATCAGAAGCACTTTCTTCAAGTTTAGATCTTAAATCTTCTATATGTTTATTAATCTCATGAATATTTATTTCCGTTTTCTCAATAAATATTTTTTGATCGGCAATTACACCCTTTTTTTCATCAAGTATTTGCTGAATAGAGTTCACTCTAGTTATTGCAGATTTACTTTGTGAAGATAAGATTGATTCATAATCTTCAGAGATCTTTTTCATCATATCTCTTTTACTTTTTAGGACAGGTTGGATATCATCTATTCGGTTAAGAGCTTTTTCTGGGTTTTTTATAGAAATTTTTTCACGATTGATAAAATCTTTTAGTCTTTCAAGCATCGTTGCGATAATAATATTTTTATCATTCAATAGTCCCTTTGATGGAGATTCAAGATATGTTTGAATCAGATTATTCTCTTCTTTTTTGAGATTGACAACGTATCCATACTTTTCCAATGGTTTTCGGAGTTTAGAAAACAATGTATCGAATTCTGCCTCCAAATTGCTAAGCTTTAAAGAAAGTTCTTGTGCCTCTTCTTTTATTCGTTGTGAATCTTGATATTCTTCGGAATGTTTAGCTTCATCCAGTTGTTTTATAATTTCGTCTTCATTTTTAACAAAATCAGCAGAACCTTTTTTTGCTTTCTTCATGAATGAGAGGTCGTCCAGGAGTTCTGAATTAAGAGTGAGTAATCTAGTTGCAATTGTAAGAATTTGCTCCACTTCATTGGCTTTATCAGAATTTTTCTCAATGATTTTTGAAAGTTGAGCTGCCTCTTGCTGCATTTTCTTAAGTCCTGTTAGAAGTGGTCGAATTTCCTTATTCAATATTGTAAATAAAACTCGTCCATGGGTCTTAAGCGTCTGATCAATCTGAGCAAGTGATTGAGATATTTGCCTAGTATTATTTGTAAGATCATTAAAATTTTTTGCTTCTGGGAACTCAAGTTTTGAAATAATATTAATAATTTTATTTGCAATACTGTTTCTTGAATTTCGGATTGTAGGAATAAGAGGTTGATCTAGCTCACCTGTGTTTATTTCGGCCTTTAGGAATTCATCAGCAGCAGATTTTACATCAGATGCAGAAGTTTCCAGATTCTTCATCACTAAGTTACCCTGTATTTTAGCATCATCAAATATTTTTGATGATTGTGAATGAATCCAAGACTCAATATCTTGAATAGCCACTTCTAAGTTTGGCTTTTTTTCCTTACTAAAGAAATCGAAAAAACTTGGCACGGGATAGATAAAATAAACTATCCTAATAATATTTTTTATTTCCCTGAAGATTTCCAGGGTTCATATAAATTATGTTTCAGATTTAATTGGTCAAGAACTTTCCCAATAATATGATCCACCATATTAATTAGTGATTTAGGATTATTGTAGAAACCTGGCATAGCAGGTAATATTGTTACACCAAATCTTGAGAGGTCATACAAATTCTTCAAATGTACAGCACTTAAAGGAGTTTCACGAGGAACGATTATCAAATGCCTTCCTTCCTTCAATGTGACGTCAGCTACTCTAGTCAATAGAGAGGATGTAATACCAGAAGAGATACATGCAACAGTTTTCATACTGCAAGGTATCACAACCATTGCATCCACTTTAAAGGAACCACTTGAAGGACCGGCAGATAGGTCAGTATCGTCGTACATATAATCTGCCAACGATCTGACTTTTTCGAGTGTCATATTGGTCTCATGTTCCAATATATTTTTTCCCCAGGCAGTAATAATGAGATGTGTTTCAACTTTCAACTCCTTCAATATCTCAAGTAATCTAACTCCATAAATTGCTCCTGATGCACCTGAAATTCCGATGATCAACTTCATTTTCTCGCTCATAATTACTGCACTTGATTCAAACTTTTTTGATGCATAATTTGTTCAATGCTCAAGCAAAAAGATTTGATGACTTTGATATAATCACCATTTTCAACATCACCACGACGAATCGCCAGTTTATCGATAGTATGGAGTTCTTTCCGTTTTAAAAAAGATTCTAGATACAAAAGATATCTTCTTTCATCATATCCCCCAAATGTAATGAAAATTGCACTCATTCTTCCTTCACATCTTTTCAAATTATTCAGATATTCGTTCATGGGAGGTGAACATAAACCCCATTTAGGACATCCCAATATCAGTAAATCATAGTTAGATAGATCATTAATTATAGGTTGAATCTTGACTTTTGAACTCGGTAGTAAAGATAATAATAGCCATATTATGTATCTTCGTTTTTTTATTGGTTGTATCTCAAATTTATGAACCTTGTTATTTATTGAGATATTCCTCATGATCTCTTCAGCTACAACTTTAGTAATACCTGTCCAAGAGAAAAAAACTAGTAATATACGAAGATTAGACAATTAGGATATCACCAATATACTGTATGTTAATATAAATTTTTACCAAGATCCATATCTGATCAATTAATATAAAAAATGACAGTAATCAGATAACCTAAATTCTTCAATGAATAAGGTTGGACCTGATACAATGGTGATTCATTATGTCTATATTCTTGAGTGTCGCAATGGTATGCTCTATACAGGTTACACAAATAATATCGAAAGAAGAATTGCTGAGCACAAAAGAGGAACCGCTTCAAAGTTTACGCGAAGTAGATTACCTGTAACTCTCTCATATTTAGAACCAGTGGATAATAAAGCATTAGCCATAAAGCGAGAAATCAGAATTAAGCATCTTTCAAGAATAAAGAAAATTGAACTCTGCAAACTTTACGGAAAAAGAAAATTAAACAAATAAGATTTCAGAGATTGTTGATTAAAATATTGTACAAACCATTCAGTCAGGATTATTCGGGAGATAATGCTTAATAGAAATTGATTTAATATTAATATCAGGATACGTAAGAAATTCGTGATCAATAAACTTACACCAAAAGAAGAGATGGTCATCATCCACAAAGCAACTGAGCCTCCTTTCTCAGGAAAATACAATAAATATTGGGAGAAGGGAACATATATCTGTAAACGGTGTAACTCACCGTTATATCAATCAAAAGATAAATTTGATTCAGGCTGCGGGTGGCCTAGTTTCGATAACGAAATCTCGGGTGCGATAAAACAAGTTCTGGATTCAGATAAAATTCGTAATGAGATACAGTGTGTAAATTGTGGTGCACATTTAGGTCATGTGTTCACGGGAGAAGGATTAACAGAAAAAAACGTTCGTCACTGTGTAAATTCTATTTCTCTGAACTTTGAATCATTAGAGGAGGAATAGAGGATAGAAAAAGCCATTTTTGCTGGGGGGTGTTTCTGGGGTTTAGAGCATTATCTTCAGCGGGTCAAGGGTGTATTATCTACATCTACAGGATATATCGGCGGGCATAAAGATTATCCGACTTATGAAGAAGTATGTTCCAACAGAACAGGGCATGCTGAGGCTGTTGAGATTATCTTTGACCTTCAGGTGATTACATATGAGGAGATGGTCAAGCTCTTCTTTGAAATTCATGACCCCACTCAGATAAACCGACAGGGTCCAGATATTGGTATGCAATATAGATCCGAAATATTTTTCTTGAATGACAAACAGAAGGTCACTATTCAAAAACTGATTAAGAGATTAGAAGACAAGGGTTATAGAGTTGCCACTAAAGTTACTAAAGCAACCAAGTTCTGGATAGCTGAAAAGTACCATCAGGATTATTACGATAAAACGAATAATAATTCATACTGTCATGCATACACTAAACGATTTTGATTATCTTTTGTATTGGGATTAATCAAGAATTTCTCAGATATTTAAAATCAGAGAGCTATTTAAGAAAAATAAACTTCAATCCTAGAATTATCAATTTTATATGGATTGGATCAAGTATGGTGGTTTAAATCACTCATTTTTTCACGCCGAGGATTCATAGAACTTCTCAGGAGTCAAATATTTTACTGGAAATAATGACTCATGCTAGGTATTATTCATATTGATTGATTAAATGTTCACCTGTCAATTTATATTCTATCCAAACGGTATATTTGAAGATGTCGGTAACATACTCAAGCACTGTGATGATGTTAATGTCATTTCGAGAATCATTATCAGTTGCAGTAATCATTATTATTGTTCTATTCTTGATAATTTGGTTTCGCAAGAATAAGATAGGTAAAAGTAAACAGAAAGAATAGATATTCATATATAATAATATAGATTTCATAATAGAGGAAATATTTAATTACTAATCTTTAAAGGAGTCTTGCATCGTAAACATAGGTGAATTTGGAGAAAATGTCAACAGCAATACCGGCGGTAACTTCTTCTGGACAACCAGTAATTATTTTGAAGGAAGGATCATCTCAAACAAAGGGGAGAGAGGCACAGAAGAACAATATTATGGCAGCGAAGATAATCGCTGAAATTGTAAAGTCATCTTTAGGTCCTAGAGGGATGGATAAGATGTTAGTAGATGGTATGGGAGATGTAACAATTACAAATGATGGAGCTACCATTCTGAAAGAACTTGATATTCAGCATCCAGCTGCTAAAATGATGGTGGAAATAGCAAAGACTACCGATCAAGAAGTAGGAGATGGAACTACATCATCAGTTATTCTTGCTGGTGCATTACTTGAAAATGCTGAGGATCTAATTTCCAAGGAGGTACATCCAACTATTATTGTTGATGGTTACAGGAAAGCATTATTACAAGCTTTAAAGATTCTTGCAAAAGTTTCAATTAAAGTAAAACCGTCAGAAAGGGGTTCATTAATCAAAATAGCGAAGACTAGTATGCTTACAAAATTAGTGGGTAAAGAATCTAATTTTCTTTCCGGGATAATTGTCGATGCTCTTCTTCAGGTATCAGAAAAAGATGGAGAAGGGTACAAAGTCGATTTAGATGATGTTAAAGTTGAAAAGAAACCTGGGCGTTCCATTAAAGATACATCACTAATTCAAGGAATAGTCCTCGATAAGGAAGTAGTTCACAGTGGGATGCCGAATAGTATAACAAATGGGAAGATTATACTTCTTAATTCAGCATTAGAGATAGAAAAACCAGAATTTGATGCTAAAATAAACATCAGTGACCCAACTCAAATGAAGGCATTTATGGATGAGGAAAACAGTTTGTTAAGAGGTATGGTTGATAAGATTATTGCAACAGGAGCAAACACATTGATATGTCAAAAAGGTATAGATGACATTGCACAACATTATCTTGCAAAAGAAAATATTTTGGCAGTTAGAAGAGTAAAACAAAGTGATATGGAAAAACTAGCCAAAGCTACAGGCGGACGAATTACAGCGAACTTAGAGGAAATTACAAAAAGTGATTTAGGCAATGCTGGATTGGTAGAACAGAGATCAATTGAAGACGACAAGTGGGTTTTTGTTGAGAAAGCAAAGAATCCTAAAGCTGTAACACTATTAATTCGAGGAGGCACTCAAAGAATTGTTGATGAAGCTGAAAGATCTATTCATGATGCACTTTCCGTTGTCAAAGATGTAATAGAGAAACCAGAAATAGTTGCGGGTGGAGGAGCACCTGAAGCTTATGTATCTTTTGAATTAGGCAAATGGTCAAACAAACTGAGTGGAAGAGAACAACTTGCAGTTAGAAAATTTGCTGATGCACTTGAAGCAATACCAGTTACATTGGCTGAAAATGCAGGTCTTGACCCAATCGATATAAAGGTGGAATTAAAATCAGCACTAAGTAGAGGCGATACTCAATCAGGAATTGGTGTATTAGAAGGTGGTATAAGAAACATGAAAGATTTGGATGTGTTCGAACCAACAGCTGTAAAAGAACAAATAATTAAATCAGCAACAGAAGTAGCCAGTATGATTATTCGAATAGATGATGTAATAGCATCAGGTAAATCTTCTGCACCTCCAGGACCCCCAGGCGGAGGAATGGGGGGAATGGGTGACTACTAGGAAAAAGATTCCATAAGTTACTTGTCGCAGGTTTATATTTATCTTAAATAAATCTAAAAACTAATGTGGCGACAGATTCAAGGTAAGTTTATCAGAAAAAAAGCTCGAATCAATGTAGTTCGAAAAATGATCGAACTAGGGATTAGTGTTGAGAGAGAGCATAAATTGATGGTGGGCAAAATGCCTGTATCCGATACTGCACTAGCTATGGTTGCAGATGTGGATCGACGTGTTGTAAGAAATACAGTTAATCAAATATTTAATGACCCTGATTTACGAGTTATATTTACTAACGTGAGACCAATTGGAACAAGTCTTGTTGAAATTGCAGATAAGGTTGGATATAGAGTTCTTGTTGTAAATGCGGACCCTCTTAAACCAGGTGTAATTTCAGGAATATCTTCAATTCTTACAAAATATGGAGTTGTTATTCGGCAAGCTTTAGCGGATGACCCTAATTTTACACCTGATGCAAAACTAACCCTTGTTGTTGAAGGTAAAATTCCTCCTGAAGCTATTGAAAAGATTCAATCAATATCATTAGTAAAAAGCATAACTTTAAAGTGATTTTGTGATTCCTATCCATAAATGTGGTGTATTCTTAATTAATGATACATATGATGGAGTGAATATCTTTGGATGAAGGCATTGAATTAATGAAAAATCTTGTTAAATTCAAAGTTACTTCTATGCCTGACTTCTTTATGGATAGGATAGTAAGGGTACCTTCTCAGGAAATAGTAATGAACCAAATCTCCGATAAGATAGCTGCGGGAGGTGGAAGTATTCGCAATATGCTCCAAATGGAAGTAAAAGGAGGAAATTCTGTGAATACCTCGTATGCATTAGCTAAATTAGGAATAAATGTGGAATTGATAGTAGTAGCTGATAAATCATCTGAGAATTTCTTACGAAAAGCCTTTTCGGGATTCTCAAATGTAGAATTGTCTATAGTGAATGGAAAACCTGGTTATACAGTTTCATTAGAGTTTCTGAATAAAAAACAGAAGGTAAATATTATGTTGAGTGATGCTGGCAGTGTATCTGATTTTGGGCCAAATAAATTACTAACTGATAGTTGGAATAAAATTAGTGATTCAGATCTCGTAGCTATATTCAACTGGGCGTCTAACATCAAGGGTACAGCATTAGCTGATAAAGTATTTACAACTGCTAATGAGAATAATGTGATCACTTATTTTGCACCTGCTGACTTAGCCGAGAGAAGAGTTGAGTTACCCGCACTTTTCACCAGATTAAAGGAAAATTTAAAGATTCTTAGTTTAAATGAGAATGAGGCAAGAGTATTAGCAAAAGCGTTATCTTGTGAACATTTACCTTTGGAATATTTGTCCAAAGACATCACAAGAGCTGCAAGAAATCTCAATAAACGAACAACAATCGGTATTGATATTCATACGCCAATTGGGTCAGCTTCTTCCAATGGTGGAGAAACATTTTTTGAAGAGACATACAAAATATCACAAAATAGTTGTACTGGTGCAGGTGATGTGTGGGATGCTGCAAATATCGGAGGATATCTATTGGCACTTGACCCTAACATTAGGCTAAAGTTAGCAAATGCTGCTGCCGGAAGTTATGTGTCAAGCAAGAATATGGAAGCACCTTCCAAGGAACAATTATTCGCTTTTCTTGAAAGATAAAGTGAAGAAATGAATAATTAGTTATTGAGGTTCTATTGTAGAGGGAGGCTTACTAGATATAGCATATGTTACCCAAGTTACTCCACGAATTTCATTAGTAATACGATTACTAATAACTTGAAGAACTGGATATGGTAGCCTTGCCCAATCTGCAGTCATTGCATCTACGGATTCCACAATTTTAATAGTCACCATGTGACCGTAATTACGTTCATCACCTAATACACCAGTTACCTTGTCATCACCTACAACAGCAAAAGCTTGCCATACTTTTCCATAGATTTTCCTATTTTTTAGCTCTTCTTCAATTATCCAACTTGCTTCACGACATATTCTAAGCTTCTCATTTGTAACAGCTCCAATTACTCTTACTGCCATACCTGGACCTGGAAAAGGATGACGTTCGATTATTTCTTGTGGGAGATTAAGCACCATTGCAAGTTCCCTTACTTCGTCTTTGTAAATATTTCTTAGAGGTTCTAAAAGTTTGAAAGACAATTTTTCAGGTAAACCACCTACATTGTGATGGGTTTTTATTATTGAGGCAGGACTTCCATCTCCAGAACTTTCAATCACATCTGGGTAAAGTGTTCCTTGTGCTAACCATTGGAACTTACCGAGTTTTTTACCTTCTTCAGTAAATACATTAATGAATTCATCACCGATTATTTTTCTTTTCATTTCAGGGTCTTCAACACCCTTTAAGCGCTTTAGAAATTTCTTTGATGCATCTACAATTATCATTTTGATTTTGAAATTTTCTTTGAAAGTTTTTGCAACTTGTTCAGATTCACTTTTTCTAAGCAAACCATGATTAATGAATATGCAAGTAAGATTATTACCGATTGCTCTGTGTATAAGAAGAGCTGTTACTGAAGAGTCTACACCACCACTTAATGCACATAACACTTGTTCTTCTTTAACCTGTTTTCGTATCATTTCTATAGATGAATTAATGAATGACTTCATGCTCCAATTAGGTTTACAGTCACAGACTTCATATAGAAAATTCTTAATTATTTTTGAACCTTCTTCGGTATGAGCTACTTCTGGATGAAATTGAATTCCAAATATCTTCTTTGCAGGATGCCTGATAACTGCTGAAGAAGAATTTGCAGTATGTGCAATTGTTTCGAAACCTTCAGGAAGGTTCTCTGTTGCGTCAGCATGACTCATCCAACAGATTAAGTGATCTGGCAAATCTTTGAAAAGGTCTGATTTATCATCTATCCGAAGAGAAACTTGTCCATATTCACGTTTTGTTTTTTTGCCTATTTTTCCTTTTAACTGATGAGTTATTAGTTGAAGTCCATAACAAATACCAAGTATTGGGATTCCCAATTGATATATTTTAGGATCACACAGGAGTGCATCTTTATCATCTACACTTCTTGGTCCACCTGAAAGAATAATACCGGAAGGGTTTTTCTTTTTAATCTCTTCTGCTGAAATATTATAATGTATAAGTTCAGAATAAACGCCTAAATCCCTTATCCTTCTACTTATCAAATGTGCATATTGTGCCCCAAAATCAAGGATGATGATTTTGCTTACGTCATTTTTATCACCCATTTTTTTCTATTCCAATTGGATTACAAACATATTGATTGAAATCTTTATCTGATTATCGCTTCTTTTCAAGCATTCGAGTAAAAGTCCAGACAGATGTATTGAATATTTCTGTAAGTCGACTCTGATCTCCATAATTTTTGATTACAATTTTTGTTATGGATTCACCATCCTTCTCAATATCATAGTTAAAAATTTCATCTTCTTTCAGTTTTCCTGCAGAAACTTCTTCTTGATCCTTGAATTTCATACCTTCAAAAATTCTATTCAAAAGGAAGGAACTGAATGGAGGAGTTGAGATTTCAAAAATAATATCACTCACAGGAATAATCGCTACTGAAGATTCAGAAATATACATATTTGCTAAAAGTAAATCATCTTTTGAGCGTTTCATCGGTCTAATATCTTTAAAATTTGCTGATGCAGTTGCAGGCTCTTTTTTAGTAACTGTAATTGCTTCCTGTTTTCCTGTTTTTGACACATCCTTTGCAGGTTGAAAACTTGTTTTTCTTAATATTACGTCCATCATTTCTTGCATCGACTTTAACCGCTCAATTTCTTCTTCGAGTTCTATAATTCGTGATTCTACCCAGTTCTTTGTTTCAGCAGCATTCTTGATTTCATCTTCTGTCAAGTCCATGTCAGTTATAGAATTAATGGCATTTTTTAAAACTTTATTCTAATATTCACTAATTAAGTGAATACATCCAGTATATTCTTGGTATTTTTTAGGCTAATACATGAGTGGCTTTGTCCGCAATTGCTTTTGCCATACCTGAAGTTGATTCATTACCTTTCAAGTCATAAGTAACATGTACACCTTCTTCAATTACTTCATTTGTAGCTTTGAATATTGCATCCGCTAGATTCTTTTCACCAATATATTCTAGCATCCAAGCACCTGAAAGTATTGTTGCTGTTGGATTTACTTTATCCATCCCCTTATATTTGGGAGCACTTCCGTGTGCAGGCTCGAACATAGCATAATTATCACCAATGTTAGCAGAATAGATGCAACCAATACTACCCACTAGACCTGATGATTCTTCAGATAATATATCCATGAAAAGGTTGGTACTCATTACGATATTATGATCAAATCGTTGGGGATTCTTAACAAGCTGTTGTGAAAAATTATCTACAAAGTAATTTTCCCATTCGATTTCAGGATAATTTTTTGAAACTTCGTCAACTATTTCAAGGAAAAAGCCGTCTGTTTCTTTTAAGATATTTCCTTTATGGATTGCTATAACTTTCTTCCATTTTTTGTCCCGAGCCATTTTGAAAGCGTAATCTGCAATTCGTGTACACCCTTTCCGTGTAATCTTTCGGATTGTAATGGCGCAATCATCACTTAATCTATGCTCCAAACCAGTATACATGCCTTCAGTTCCTTCACGAACACAGACATAATCTACTTTGCCAAGAGGACCAACTTGGTTGGGAAAAGTCTTGATAGGTCTTACGTTTGCATAAAGTTCAAAAAACTGTCTAATACTCACTGCAACACTTTTTGGTGTACCAGGAGTTGGTAATGTGGTTGTTGGACCTTTATAACATGCATCAGAGGATTTCAAGATCTCCCAAGTTTCAGGTGGAATAAATGATGAACCACCATTTTCTTGCCACCATTCAAGGCCTGCATCACACTTTATTATTTCAGCTTTAGTATCAACAGCATTAAAAACAGTCAACATGGCATCAACAAGTTCAGGTCCAGCACCATCTCCACGGATAAGAGCTATTTTTTTCGACATTACTATCTCACAAACAACAAGAAAATATGGTGGTAGTTAAGCATTTTTTGAATACTCTGTCCTTTGAGAATATCTGGTCATTGTCTTCGTTTGTAGGCTAAGAAGATCAAAAGAATGATGATTCCAATAAAGCTAATTGTTACTGCAATTGTTTGAGGATTCCAAGAAGAATCGTCAAACGGGGTTAAGGAATCATTAGAATCAGCTTCCTGTAATGACCAAATGTCTCCACCCCATATATTTTCAAAAATTGAAGATTCAAATATTAATTCTGACCCGTTAAAGACCTTAAAGTAGCCTTTTATTGGAGCACTAAAACCATTAACATCTATAATCGCTTCGATATTTTCTCCAGAAGCATTGGCTTCACCTATTTTAGAATCTCCAGAAAATAATTGTACTTTCCATCCAGGATCAAGTCCATTTATAGTGATTTTGTGTCCATATAGTTTGAAATTGTCGATAATATGCTGATGATCATAACCCCATATTCCTGACCCAAAACCTAAATGATTATGTGACCTATCTATCATCCCAGTCCAAGTCAATGTCTTTTCATCATCAACGAATAGATTGATGATATCGTTTTGCACTATTAATCTGACATTATGCCAGACATTATCTTCAGTTCTTGTATCATTTACGTGAGTTAGATGATTGCCTATGAAATCCTTGAGTAAAGCTATGTGATTGGGTGAGGGGTCTCCTTCTCCGTAATCTTTGCCATATTCTTCTTTGCTATTATAATAGTTGTCAAACTCAATTCCATAGCCTGGCGCATCTTTTCTTGGGCAAGATTTTTCAACTTCACGACAATGAAAACCAAGAAAACCTCCTATTCCAGGTTCATAATTCCAATCTTTGTAGAACATGAATATTAGACCATCTGCTCCACTACCTCCCCCAATTTTATAGCTAAATTCGATGGTCATAGGGGAAGACACATTATTTCTTAACCACATAACACCAACACGTTCAGAACCTGGTTCTGTTAACATAATGTTTTCTGAATTTGCGTTCCAATAAGCTGCATTTTTAAAAATCCAAGTTGAGCTCGGGTCCTCTGAAAAATCATCTATTACAAGAAGTGGATTCCCGTCGTTCACAATAACCAATTCAGGCTCTTGTTCAAGAGAAAAAGGTAATATCATAATTGAGACCAAAATTAAGATAAAACTAAAGATCATTATTTTAGGAATAGACAAAGATTAAACCTTATTTTTCATATTCAGTTTAATACAATTTATTTGTTTCTGCGATATAGGCTGCAATATTAAATAAACTCAGGTTGAATATTAAGAGAATATCCCCCAGAAAATTCTGGGGTAATTACTGAAAATTGAATATGAGATTATTACATTCCCATACCAGGCATGCCACCCATGCCACCCATGCCACCCATGCCACCCATGCCACCCATGTCTCCACCTGGGGGTCCTGGGGGAGCCTTAGTCTTTGATGAGGATATTACATCATCTATTCGAATAATCATGCTGGCTACTTCTGTTGCTGATTTAATTATTTGTTCTTTTACAGAAACTGGTTCCAATATATCCTTTTTATATGTGTCACCGACTTTTCCGGCTAGCACATCTATTCCGTACCATTGGTTTCCTGATTCTTGTTTAGACCTAAGTTCAACCTGAGTATCTATTGCGTCCATACCTGCATTTTCAGCCAATGCGGCTGGTATTGATTCAAGTGCATCAGCAAATTTTTGGGCTGCTAATTGTTCTCTACCTCCTAGTTTGTTTGACCATTTTCTTATTTCATTTGCAATATAGGCTTCAGGTGCACCACCACCAGCAACGATAGCTGGTTTCTCAACAACATCTTTAACGACCATCAATGCATCATTTATTGAACGGTCAGCTTCATCAACAATCCTTTGGGACCCTCCTCGCACCAATATAGAAACAGCTTTTGGGTTTACGCATCCTTCAATAAATACCCATTTATCATCTTCAAGTTTGCGTTCTTCTACAAGTTTTGCTTTTCCAAGGTCATTTGAGGTTAGGTCTTCAAGACTAGTAACTACTCTAGCACCTGTAGCTTTGGCCAATTTAGTTAAGTCGCTTTGTTTTGCTCTACGGACTGTAAGAATATTTTGTTTTGCAAGATAATGTTGTGCAATGTCATCTATACCTTTTTGACATACCAGAGTGTTTGCACCTACACTAACAATTTTATCAACCATACTTTTCAGCATACGATTTTCTTCATCCATAAACGATTTCATTTGTGCTGGATCGCTTATCCTAATTTCAGCACTTATCTCAGTTTTCTCTATCTCTATTGCTGAATCAATAAGAGCTATCTTTGCGTTTGAAACCTTTTTTGGCATACCTGCATGGACTACTTCTTTGTCCAAGATTATGCCTTTAACTAAATGTGTTTCACGAATAGAACCACCAGCTTTCTTCTCAACCTTTACATTATCGATATCCACACACATGCCATCGCCTCTTTTTTCGGATATAGCTAGTATTGCATTTACCGCAATCTTGGCTAATTCCTCACTTTCGTCAGATACTAGTTTTGATCTGAGACTTGTTTTTGCTACTTTGATAAGACTTGCAGTATCATCTGCTCGAACTTTCACAGCAATTTTTTCAAGTATTTTTAGAGCTTGTGTTTCAGCTTCTCTATATCCATCAACAATAACAGTTGAATGAACATTTTTCTCAAGAAGAGTTTCTGCGTGTTCTAGTAATGCTCCAGCAAACACTACTGATGAAGTTGTTCCATCACCCACTTCTTGATCTGTTGCCTTAGATATCTCAATCATCATTTTGGCCGCTGGATGTTCCACATCTATCTCTTTCATAATTGTAGCTCCATCATTTGTTATCGTTACATCTCCCATGCCGTCTACCAGCATTTTGTCCATTCCTCTAGGACCCAAAGCAGTTTTTACGACCTCCGCGATCAATTTCGCAGCCATTATGTTGTTCTTCTGAGCGGTACGTCCGCGGGTTTGAGAAGAACCTTCTTTCATTATAATAATCGGTTGTCCGGATTGATTTTGTGTTGACATTTACAAATTACCTTTAATTAAGGTCATAGGGTTTTTTTTATCTATTTAAAAATCTTTTTTTTTATAAAAATACATTAATAAAACATTTTTTTAGGATGTAGCAATTTATTTTTAAGTGAAGACCATTATTGTTCTTGCATTTTTCTCTTAAGTGTATCTATACCAGGTGTAACAAGTGGGTCTTCTTTTCGCAGAATCGCTGTGTATATTGAAGTATAATCAAGTAAATACAGAGATCGCATGGTTCTACTAAGATAGTCATTTCCTTTTTCCCAAATCTCACTGACTTCAAATCCTGTATCTTCAATTATTTCTTTCATCATTTTGAACCGTTTAGAGATTTTTGATGATTCTTTTTGATTCCTAATGAATATGGGTTTAAATTGTCTTGAAGTGTTTTTTGTCCAGATTTCCACTTCATTATGACAGAGTTCCGGGATTATAGAAACGTGTGCAAACATTTTTGCGTTTTCGTTTAATGATGCTTGAAAACGGACTGCAAGTTTCTGATTTTCAGCAGAGACATATATTATGGGAAAACCATCATATATTTTTTTGGCCAGTGCTTTTGAAGGGTTTTTTTCAATAGGGGTATCAATAATTATATCTTGTCGTATTTTCTTAACTGCTTGTATAGATGTAATGAGTTGATCCTCAACAGAACCCAGGAGATGTAATTTTTTCAAGATATTTGCTGCAGGATAAAAGAGGTACGGAAAAGATGCTCTAGATACATTAAGATTCTTAATTTTAGTAAATGGTACAGTATTTTTTATGCAAAACTTCTCTAAATCACCACCAGACGTAATGACTGCTATTTTGCAACCTTTTTTAATTGAATTATTCACCATATTCAAAACTTCTTCAGTATTACCCGAGCAACTGACTGCTAAAACAAAATCTTTTGTTCCAATAATTTCCGGAAGGTCATAATCTTTGATGACTATAAATGGTATATTGAGAACAGGAGATAACCAATTTTTTAGAATATCACCGGGTGCTGCTGAACCACCTAAGCCTGCATATATTATCCTGTTGGGATAAAATCTGTCAAGTTGAGATATTTTCAGGTTGAAGGCATCTTGAAAATAAGTTGGCCATTTTTCATAATACCCACATAATCCTGATGAATCGATGGTAGAAATATCAGCATCTGACAGCATAACACTGAACATTAATGAGCTAACTAATAAGCAATATCCCAATGAAAAGGTAATTAATTGTCTTGATTATATTTAATTCATTACATTGAGAAATCAGTTTTGAGAACTCCAGCTATATATCTTTCATCCTGTGTCATTTCAAACACTTGGTTCAACAGATCCTTTTCATATGATGTTTGATTTTTGTTTCGTCGATTCATTATCCGTTTTTGGGTTTCTATTGCTGAATTCTTGTGTAGTTCAAAAGATTTACCGGTTAAGCTCTTTGCATGTATCGTGAAACTTGGAACGTCATCAGTAACATATCCGTGGATATGAGATGCCACACCAATTCTTTTGCCCGTATAGATGAAACAGCCAATAGAGGTTTTAACATAATCCGATATAAAACAACCAATTTTGTTACTGGTGGTATTAACTTCGACATTTCCTACGTTCATTTTGATAGCACCATATGTATTCTTAAGGTCAGAATTAGAGGTGCCAGCTCCAATGTTTACCCATTCTCCAACATAAGAGTGCCCTAAAAATCCGTCGTGAGCTTTGTTCGAGTAGCTTGAAATGATAGAACATTCAACTTCTCCACCAATTTTACAATGGTGCCCAATTGATGTACCACTACGTATTTGTGCAGATCTGATTTGAGTTTCCTCACCAATATATGCAGGGCCCTCTATTCGTGTATTAGACTGAATTTCTGCTCCGTCACTTATCAATACTGGACCTTTTCTTAGGTCGAACAGGACATTTGATTCAACTGAAACATTTCCTTCAAACTTTAAATTATTATTTGGTCCCAACACTTCACAGTTAGTAAGATCTGGCACTTCACCTTTTAATGTCATCTTGAATTGTTCTTCTATCGCTAAAGGATTTCTAGCAATAAGCTCCCAAGGATATCTAACTAGTGAAGATGGAGGAAGATCATAACTTTTCAGATCAGATTCAAGGTTTTTCAATGTTTTTTCACCTTGCAGTAGTTTATTGGATGCTTTTTTGCCAAGTTTTGCAAGAGCAAGTTCTCCATTTGATAATGCTGTAAAATGTTCGTCCATCTGGAGAAAATTTTGAGTTTCTTGGTTGAGAATTAGTCGACCATTAATAAAGATAATATCTTCCTCTGAGGTATGAGGATTGATTGCAGTATTATGGATTTTATACGTTATTTCTTTCAAGTGAGGTTGAACCATTAGATCATATTTCTTTAGACCCAGTTTTTCAACTAAATTATTTAGTAGAGTCTTTGTTCCCAGAGAAAGGTCAAATGCAGGTTTAGTATATGTTAATGGATAAAAGTTGGTTGTTGATTCACCATCGAATATTATATACTGCATCTTTGGAACCCTCAGAGAATCTTACCGAGTTTTCCAGTAAATATCTTATTTGCTTCATCATAGCTCTCCATATCTCCAATATCAATAAATTCTCCATCAGTTATATATCCAAAAATATTTTCTTTTGCATCTATTGCTTTTTGAAAAGCTGTATCCATACCAAACATCTTGTTTGTTGGGATGTAATTAAGAAATTCTGGTTCCATAATAAAGCAACCGATATTTATCAATCCTTCAAACTCCGGTTTTTCTCTCCATGATTTAATTGCACCAGATGAATCAGTTTCTAAGAAACCATATTTTAATGAAGTTTTGTATTTTTTCAGTACAACGGTCGCTAATGAGTTCTTTTTTGCATGGAATGAAATAGCATCGTTTAGATCAAAGTTATAGAAAGAGTCACCGTAGAGGCATATAAATCTGGAATTAAGGTGTGATTCTACTTCCTTTAATTGTCCTGCAGTTCCACGTGGGTTGTTAAGTCTCACATAATTTATTCTCACATCGAAATCTTTACCATCTAGAAAGTAGTCTTCAATTGATTGTCTAAGGTACCCCACAGATATCACTATATCTTTTAAATCATTTTTACGTAACCACTCTATTATGTATTGGAGAAGAGGTTTCTCAGCAAGCGGAAGCATAGGTTTAGGTACAAAGAGCGTATATGGCCTTAGACGAGTGCCTAATCCTCCGGATAATATAACAGCTTTCAATCGATTTTCTACCAACTTTGATTATTTTTAGGGTCAATAGTGCATTGTACATAAATATTTACGTTAGAAGCTAAAATGGTTCATAAGAATTCGGAAAAAAATAAAGGAATTAAATTATAGCATCAAAAATCAAGGCGGTGAATATTAGTCCTAAATATGGGCTTGATGCTTTAAAGACTATCCAGGCCACCTCTTTAGTTGGCCTCAGAAACAGCCATAAGTTGAGAATAAGCATAGATACACCTAGAATTGCTGCGGAAACGATGTAAATTAAGCCTAATGGATAATATAGTGGTGTAACTAGACTGAAAACAACCATAAGGATAGATGCTAAAGCAATAACCCTAACAGCAGTTATTTCTTTAACTACAACAGGTAACATCGGGACGTTAACTTTAGAATAGTCCTCTTTGCTGTGAAGCGCTAAACTCCAAATGTGGGTTGGTGTCCATATCACAACGATAGCAGCAAGAAGAAGAGAAAAAATGGTTATTTCATTCGTAACAGCCACATAACCAATTAGTACAGGCATACCTCCTGAAAAACCGCCTAAAATAATATTTAGTGGACTTCTCCTCTTCAAGATTTTGCTATATATCACAACATTGTCAAAAATACCGAAAAGCATGAAGATGAAAGCGAGAAGGTTAAGAGAGGCTGCAAGAAGAAGAGAAAAAACAGATAATACTATTCCAAAAATGAGTGCGTGTGATGCTGGAGAGATTCTGTGTGTGGGAAGAGGACGAAGCTTTGTCCTATTCATAACTGCATCAATATCACGATCAATATAATTTGTGAGGGTATTTGCTCCCGCTGATCCTAAAATCACTGCTAGTAACATAATTATTCCAGTTATCCATGGAACATTCTTACCGGATGCAATTATAAGCCCACCAAAGGCTGTGAATGCAAGGAGAATCCATATTTTTGGTTTAGTTACTTCAAAGTAAGCATATGCCAATGTACTCACCTATTTTGGGGATAAATTCTTTCTGAAATTTCAATATTCACCTTAATGTGATGAATGGTTGTTAATTATTTTTTTTCTGTTGCTTTTCGAATTGCTTCTCGTAGTTCATCATCACTTTTACCTTCTGTATCGATTCCAAACGATTCTGCCGCCTGTTCAAGCTTTACTCTTTCAGAAGGTTTTTTGAGTTCTGCATCTGTCTCTTCTTGACCTTTCTTAAACTCGCCTCTAGCTTTTCCAAAGGATCTTGCTAAATCAGGTATTTTCTTGGAGCCAAATAGAAGAATAACTACTATAACCACTAGAACCAGTACTGGTTCAGGTCCACCGACAAAGCCAAACAGAGCTTGATTAAGCATGTATCTCATCACTACTTCTTTTTAGGTGCTGTATTAGCTTTTCCTTTCCTCATATTTTTAGGAACGTCTTTTTTTTCGGGTTTATTGTCTGTAGAATTTGCTGTATTTTTAGAAATAGCCTCTTCTGAGTTTCCTTTATTTTCCACATTTTTTTCTGACGATATACCTATTGGGTATTCAGGAGCTTTGTAGATCTTATTTGGTTTTTTTGGTGTAGATTCCGGTAGAGATGTTGCGGTTTTAAATTCACGTTCAATTTCTTCTCTTCCTTTTTGTATTTCACGCATTGCTTTTCCAAGATTTCTAGATACTTCTGGAAGCTTCTTGGACCCAAATAGTAGAAAAATAATCAAGAATATTATCCATATCCATTCAGTTCCAACTATCTGTAAAGGATATGAAAACATCATCTTCACAACTTATTATTGAAATTCTACCTTTAAACTTTTCCAGTTGATTTCTTTCCAAGACTTCGATTTATGATAAAATATCCAATGATGTAAAGAAGTAGCATAGGTATAGCTACAAACCACATAGTTATTCCGCTACCATCAGGTGTGATTATTGCACCATAGATTGTTATAATGATTACAACGTACGAAATATTCTTTCTCCAAAAAGATGGTTCAACTATTCCTACTACAGTTAAGAGCCACATTAATACAGGTAGTTCAAAGGAAAGACCAAACGCCAATGTAAACAAAAGTACGAACCGAATAAAGTCATCTATTGTAATGAATGTTTCCTGTACTACATTGAAGCCATATCTATATAAAAAGTCTATTGTAAATGGAGTGATTAGGATATATGAAAAGGCAGCTCCCAGTAAAAATAAGAATGTTGCTGGAAGAGCAAGTTTCAGAATTCTTTTACGCTCATTGCTATAAAGTGCTGGTCCAAAGAAGGCACTGATCTCACGAATAATGATAGGCATACCGAGAGCTACCCCGAGAAAGAGTGCGAAATATAATTGTGCAACCAGTGCTTGACTTGGTGCAGTTACTATGACACTTACATAATCTGGGAGGAGATCTTGTTCAAACCTAAGTATCGCTTGACTTGCAATGTTATTGAATGGTCCCGGAAACGGTAACAAAATCTTTGTGCCTTCAATAGTGTACTCTCTTAATCCAAAGGAGAAACTGAATAATGCTAAAGCACCTATTGTTATGATTATCCTGATAAATCTAGTTCGAAACTCATCAATATGATCAAGGATAGACATTTCGTTTGTCAAAAGAATCACTATTTTTCTAGATAACACAGGTTGGAATGAGTACATTATTATATGAATTGATTAAACAAAAATTCAAACCAAAGGACGTAACTCTAGGTTTTTTGGGTGTCATTCTTCTACTAACCCGATATATGAGATACTGACTGTTCTAGGGAATAACTGGTAGCATCGTAATCATTCTCTTGTATTCTTTATTATACATTAATAGTACAGTTGTATAGTTATATATATGATATTATTGAGGACGGAATAATTGTTGATACAGAATAGGAGAGAAAATAGTTAGTATGAAAAGAAGAAGAATCATAAAAACCATGACTTGGAGAGTAATAGCTACATCAATAACCATCTCAGTATCATACATCATTACCGGTAGCTTAGGAATAGCCGGAACAGTAGGAGCTTTAGATGCAGCCATTAAAATGGTGGGCTATTATGCACACGAAAATATCTGGGATAGAATACAGGTTTAGAATCAGAATTAATATTTTCTAATATTATGAACACGTATTCGATACGTTCATTTAAAGGAATAATAAAAAAGAATTAAAAGAAGCTAGAATGAAGCGATTTCAGCCACGAAAAATTTCGTGGCATGAAGCCCGGTCGTCTAGTGGCCAACCTTCATTATGAAGGGCTAAGGATTCCAGGCTCTGGATCCAAATTGGAGAAGAAACCTGGGGACGCCAGTTCGAATCTGGCCCGGGCTACCAAAATCATATGTTTAGATGTATGGGAGAGTTTACAGTTATAAGCTAAATAACTAAGGGTTGGGCTAACTCAGAAATCTTTTTCTTCCAATTTGACGCCTTCACAATACCGCTTGCTACAAGAACACCAAATGCACCTAGTTTCAATGATGCAGCAACATCTTCGGGCTCAACTACTCCTGCACCACATATTACTTTCACTTTAGAGTTTACACGTTGAGCTGCTTTAACAGAGTTGGAAACTACTTCAGGCTTTGCTTTTGAAACAGCTATACCGGACCCAATGAGCTCAGGTGGTTCAATAGCAATAAAATCAGGTTGAAGAGTAGCTATGTGAGAAACCTCTTCAGATGTACCTGCACAAATAATTGAGATAAGCCCCACGTCTCTTAAACGAGGAATTATCTGATTCAATTCCTCAAACTGAACTCGCTTCTCACTATGATTTATAATAGATCCTGAAACATTCAAAGATTTTACTAATTCAGGAATTATTGAACCAGTCACACTTCCTGGTTTAAATGGATCAGTATGTTGAGACAAAACTGGAATAGAAACATTTCCAGCTACAATTCCTAGAAAAGGAATAGGAGGTGCAACCACTATCTCAACTCCAAGGTCAGTAGCCACTGATTCAGCAGCCTTCGCTAGGTTTAGAGCGTTATCACCAGAAACTTCAAGATAATTCTTTTCGTTTATAATTAGTAAAGGAGTACGCAATTCATAGCCACAGATGTTTTTCTAAGAGGACTCCTTGAATCGATTCTTCAGATTATCTAGAACTGTCTTAAGAGTAGTATACTCCATCTCTTCCGACGCAAGTCTAGCAGGCATAAATGGTCCTTGCCTTCGAAGATAGTCTGCAATTTCATTAGATTTACTCCTAGCCAAGTCAAAAGCAGGGTCATCAAACATATCAGAAGGACCAACCAACATACCACCAGATAACTGAAAACCAAGAGCAACAACCCGTGGAGGACCATCAAACCTTGTACATCTTGCATTTTTTACCGAGACTGGCATAAGTGGTCCATTATGTGAGCCTCTCATCCATCCAGCTACAAGGTGAGGAAACGCAAAAGGATCAATAATCTCACCAACAGCTGGAAGACCATGTTGTGCCCTTACAAAACAAACAGGGTCATCCTTACCAACATATTTACCAGCTATAAGGGCTAATCTGGAAGTACTTGCTACTGCAGCAAGGACATTATTTTTCTTAGAATAAATCGAATGTATAACATACCTTCCTGTATTACCAATCAGAGCTAAAACATCATAAGATTCTTCCGGAGTTTTCAGATCAACTATTTTATTTTGTTCTACATCCATAACTCTGAAGACAAAACCATCATGAAGACTTTCATCTATAACCAATCCTGCAGTACTGAATGGATCTGCAAACATTCTAAATAAAGGATTATTCCAAGCACCAGGTTCAGTCTTATCAGCCATAAAAACCACTATTGGTTCAGACTCCCTTTCCTCAAACTCTGCTTCAGCTACTCCTGGACCCATAGCCTTTATGTTTCCAGAGAAAGCATCAGAAAGAAGGTCCTGTCCAGCACCATAAAGATTAAGCTTTTTGGAAACATTTTCGGTAACATGTATAAATGTGTCCCAAGCCAATTTGTGGATCTCTTTTGAATCAATTCCCATCTTGTGAGTCATAATCAATTCAAGATCATCACCAACATGAGTAACATGAAAATCGTTTATCAAATCAGATGTTTTTGCATTCTGAAGTTGCTTGGAAGCTTCCTCTATCTGCTCAGGTATCACAGTGTGATGACCTGCTAAACTTCCAATATCAGCCTTAATTACAGATAATGTTACTTTCATTTACTAAATACATCCTTCAATCATACATATCAGATTAACAGAAAATAAAGGTTGTTAGACATCATCCAATAATCATTTATTCCAATCGATTACCTCATCATCTTCAATATCACCAAGATTATCTGCAGTGTAATCTATTTCCAAACTATCTTCATCGATAAATAAACCAAACATGATTGTGCAAACTTCAAAGTTTCACCATATTTTTTCATTTGAATAAATATGCTAACAATCACTATGTAGATACTCAATAAATACGATATTACAAATGACATATTCTAAATAATACTCCCGCCAATGTTGGGAGTAATAGTAAGCCCACAAACACAAAACTGGAAAACTCAGAAGAGAAAGATTAGAATAGTCTAAATAGTATTCAAGTACTAATAATTCAGATTTGCTAAAACTAAATTATGATAAAGACAATCTAACGGAAGCGGTTAATATCATCAATAATGGTGGAGTAATTATTTATCCAACAGATACTCTTTATGGGATAGGCTGTAATCCTTTTGACTCCAAAGCAATTAGCAAATTAATCAAAATAAAGAAAAGAAATAATAAACCGTTACCAGTCTTGTGTAGTAACTTAGACCATGTTCAAAATCTCGTATATCTTGGGAAATCAGGTAATAAACTTGCATCAAAATTCTGGCCAGGAGGTCTCACGATTATTGCAAAAAATATCAATAACAATCTTCCAAATGAACTTATCGGCAGTACAGGAGGAGTTGGAGTTCGTATACCTAACCACAAAGGTGCACTAAAGATTATTTCTCTCTGTGGAGGTCAGCTCATTGCAACAAGCGCAAATATTTCTGGAAGTAAACCACACGAGTCACATGAAGAAATAATGAGGATTTTTAATAATATGTTCGATGTACTAATATATGGTAATAACAAGCCTTCAGGCGTCCAATCTACGGTAGTAGATGTAATTAGTGGTACCACAAAAATAATCCGTGAAGGTGCCATTTCGTCAAAAGAGCTAAAAACATTGAAAAAAGAGGAAAAATAAATGGTTGTAAAGAACACATTCATACTTACTACGTTTAAGGGAGGAGAAAACACAGCAGGTTCAGAAGTATATACTTTATTAGCTGAATTTGGAGATAGTAAAGCGAAAATATCTAGAACTGAAGTGTCAGGGATATTATTAGTTGAGACAGTACTTTCTCATCAAGAAGTTATTGAGACATTAAAGAAGATTATTGAAGATGAACCTTGGAGAGTACGTTCAATGCTTCGAATATTTCCAATAGAACAAGTTATTGAAACTAATATTGAGGAGATAGTTGGAGCAATACAACCTATACTCGAAAAAATTGGTGAAGATGAAACATTTAGAGTAACAGTTGAGAAAAGACAGTCAGATTTATCTCGAAAAGAAATAATTGACACAATTGCATCAAAAATAACCAGAAAAGTAGATCTTGAAAATCCTAATTGGGTAGTTCTGGTTGAAGTTATCGGTAACAAAACAGGTGTTTCAGTAATAAATCCTTCCCACATCATAAGCGTTACCAAGTCAAAACGTGGAACTAACTAGAGTAAATAGGTCAATGATGGCCTGGCACAATAATGGCAGCTTTTTCAGCCAATAATGATGCCAATTGACCTTGTTCAACCATAACCGAAGTTAATGAAAGATCGTTTATTTTATGATGTTTTTTTAGAAAATTCATTTTTTCAGGGTTATCAAGTAATAAATCATTGGATGGCTTTCCTTGACTCAAAATGATATCACTAATACCTTGCAAATGTTCCTTGAGTCCAATTCCAACAAAGATTACGTCTTGAGATCCACTTTTCAGACCAACTGTATCTAATGCACTTCTAAGATTAGAACTGCAAGACATCCGAAGAAGGATATCTAGATCGAACTTTACTTTAGATAAGCCATTTTTGTTTGATACCCATGATTGTTTCACAATAGCTCCCAGATGGGCTATATTTACCACAAATTTTGCATTAATTGCTTGTAAGATTACATTAGGCATTTTGGATCTTAGGAATGTCATGAATATATCAGATTTTTCTACTTCAACTTCACTTACAGGTATAGCAACTGCTTTTACATTATCTTCTAGATCCATGTAGTGCATGAATTTTCCTGCTTCATCTGGCAAGATGATTTCTCCATTCAGTTTCAAGGTATCTAATTCTTTCGATTATCAAGACACATTACATACTTTCAGTTAGGATTCATTTAACTCAATGACACTAAAAAATGGAAATAGATGAAGATAAATTGTCTTTCAACTACTCAATGAGTACCGTAATAATATTACGGTATTCTTGCTGCAAATGTATTTTTAAAAGAAAATTTCTTAGCCTCCATGAGAAATAGGTATTAAAGTTACTTTATCACCTGATTTCAATATAAATTCATTAATTTTCGTAGATACAGCAACTCCGTTTATTGCAATAATAAGCTCGCTTAGAATGCCAGAGAAATCTCCATTTTTTCCTTCATTATTGAATATTTTTCTTAATAGAATAATTAACATCATAGAATCATCATTAAATATAAATGAGTCTTGCCCGAGAGTTTTTCCAATGCTTCCAAGTGCTCGTACAGTTATCATTTATAAAAAACCATAAGATAAAAAATAATTTATCTAGAAAATTGGCTATACGCCAGTTACTTCTGGAGGATTAGTTACGGGATCTTCTGTATGCCCGTCAGATGATTTAGTATTCATTAGTTTGGTTATTAATCCTACAATTTCATTCCTTAATTGTTTAGATCTAATGACGGCATATTTATCAAATAATTCTTTATTCTTTTCAAAGTCAGTAGTAAAATTCTCCCCATGTTCATCTAAGATTTGATAAGCAATACGCTTGACCCTATTCATCTATCACACACCATCTGAGGGTCTACATAAGGTTGTCTATACATTGCTTATTTTTAATAAAATTCTTATATTCAGAGAGAAATAGACAGATATTTTTCCGAGTTATCGAATATCAAGGACACAACATCATCGTAGGACATTTTAAGGGATGAAGATAATGAAAGTAAAACTGTAGGTAGAAAAGTTGGAAAGGCAATCTTTCCTCCAAAACATCCGCTAAATCGAACAGGTCCATCGGTTTCAACTAAGATATGTTCTTTAGATACTAAACAGGCCATTCTCCTTTTCCGCTTGGAGAATACCATTGCAGGACCAAAAGAAACATAATAACCCCTATCAGAAACTTCCTTTAATTCATTTTCACTACCAGTGAACCAATGGAGTAAAACATTTTGTAATTTGTACGAAGTAAGCGTGTCTAGCGTCTCCATCAATGTACCACGCGTATGAAGAGCAACTGGTTTTCCAAGCTTTTCAGCTACACTCAATTGCAGTTTGAAAACATTTTTTTGTGCTTCACTCAAAATCTGATTTGAATCTATTCGTCGATCTAACCCTATCTCACCAATTCCCACTACAATATCTTTTACTTTATCTAGAGACCCTAAGAAGACATCCATATCTGCAGTTTCAGCCATTTGAGGATAAACACCAACAAAAGGTAAAACTTTTCCTGGAAATTCCTGAGCAAGTTTTATAGTATCCAAAGACGATTGATTATCTACTGACACACATACGAGTACAACATTAGAGAATTTTAGATATGTCTTTAAATATTTTAAGAATGGCGCATATTCTCTACCGGTCAAATGAATATGTATATCGACCTGCTTCACCATAATTGCTTCATCCACCTCATATTATGATGCAGTACTTTTGTTTTTTTGAAAATTAAGGTTCCATAAAATAAAAATTCCACACAAACTAAATTATCATCCTAAGTAATATCAGAAATACATTTGAAGCATTGTTTTGTATGATGAAAAAAATTTATGTGAATAATACCCATAATTCCACCATAACGCAATTATACCACCCTGATAAACCTGTTCTACAGTATTATACGTTTAATACTTGATTAAACGTTATTTACATTAATAAAAGTTAAATACAGCCATATTTTCAATAATATCAGATAACATTGCCTGATCCTGAATTTGGAATCGCTGCAATTTACAGAATAATCAAGAAGACTGGTGCTGAGAGGGTAGGGGATGATGCTGCACAAGAACTTCGAGTTGCACTCGAAGAAATAGGAGAAAGAGTTGCAAGACAAGCTGTTGAGTTTTCATCTCATGCGGGACGAAAAACTGTAAAGGCAACAGACATTAAGCTAGCAGTAAAATCACTTAAACTTTAATTTCTCAATAAGGATCATTCTTCTTTCTGGCGGTATACCGTTATAATTTCCATTATTGTTTCATCAAATGTGCGACGTTCTCCATCTTCAGCAGTAATTTTAGCAGAGACTTTAGTTAATTCTCGATGTGTTTCATCAGATATTTTCATTGTTTTTACCAAATAACTGCTAACCGCTCACTCATTTACTAATAATAGGGTTAAATATATTCTTTACTATAGCAACTATTATATACTAATAATAGTATTCAGTATACCGTTGGGAATTGGGGGCACAAATAATCTCCGGTAAATCAACTCATCCACTAAATACAAAATTACATCAAATTGACTCAGATGAACAAACCACTTCTGACCGTCAGACACGCTGCAATATTGATAAGGTATTGAGTAGACTAGATCAAATAGAGACGGTGAATGATTAAGAGATCATTGACACACTAAATAATTGAGAAAAAATTTAAGTGTAATAGTTAGAAATAGAGTATTATAATTCACATTAATCAATAAATCATTTTATTAGAACTGTTACTGGAAGCCTTTATTTGGTAAGAATTATGTTTTTATCCAATAGGTGAAATCAGTGTTAAGAGACTTTTCGACAAAGATATTTGTTTTAAAGATGAAACAGGATGATCCTAAGAAATGTACTTCTGCTAAACTAAGTAGAATGAAGCTTGCTGTACCAATTCTTCAAGCAAGAAAGATTCCGACAAAAGCTGTTGTGCTTAATCCTGATGCAGAAATATTCTTACCGAAAGATAGAGAGAAACTCAAGAATGGGATTGTAGCGATAGATTGTTCATGGAAGTATGCTGAGAAAGTGTTCTGCAGACCATTTAATGGGTTGAATCGAAGATTACCAATACTTCTTGCTGGAAACCCTATAAATTATGCTAAACCCAATAAGTTAAGCTCTGCAGAAGCTATTGCAGCAATGTTGTATATTGCAGGCCACATCGAACATGCTCAAAAGATTATTTCCATCGTAAAATGGGGACCAACTTTCTTAACTTTAAACCATGACCCGCTTGAAGAATATAGATTAGCAGAAACATCTCACAGAATAAAGGAAATAGAGCAAGAATATTTTAGCGCATTTTTATAAATGCAGCCAAAATCGACTATTTTTGAGTTTAGCTAATTCTGGCCAATGCAGTATCTAGCTGCGTCTCAAGGATCGCATGCTCCCTAAAATGCTCATTCGGATCTTTAATCAAAACGTAGAACCAATAAAGGGCGAAAAAGCCAAATGTAACTATTGATAGAAGTAAGTAAATTTTGAAACTTCGTTTTTGCACCACATTTCTTCTTAGCTGTGTATTTTTTACATCTATTGGCAGCGTAAATTCTACGCCTATAGTATTTAGATTGTTACTTATAGATTCCCAAAAGGAGTTCTCATGCCTTTCATGATTATAGAAATCTTTCATTAAGAAATAGAAAACGTATAGACCTGCTATCCCACTAACAAAAGTTAGAATCGCCCAGAGGGGTGCACTCTTTTCCTTCTCTTCATGTTGGCGCTCTCTTAGAGTTCGTTCCAGAGAGCTTAATTCCACTTTGACACCTTTTTTATCAGCATATTTATTGATGAGTTTCAATAAGTCTTCTGACATTAGGCCCTGCCTGTAAAAGTGTTCGTTTCTTCTTTTGACTAGATTATAGATGGCATATATATTTAGAATAGGAATTAAAAGGATGATTACCCATAAAGCCGACATAATTTTGTCAGATTGAACTGACATACGCATATCTTTTTTGACATCATCTAGACTCAATTCATATGAAATTAGTCATCAGTATTTAATAAAGTTATTTTTCAGATGCCATGCTCCTGAAAATAACACCGCAAGAATCTTTTAGACCAAGCATCATTACGCCTTTCATACTTTTTTCTACATTTACGTCCAGATCATATCTGGTGTGTAATCAAAAACAGTTTTCCAAATTTCATTTTAAATTACCTCTGGAATTTTTTAATTAAATCTCTTTTTTTAATTTCTAATTTTAGTTTTAGGATTTAGAGTTATTCCTGCCAATTCTATCAACTCATTAAGCAATATTTTACTCAAATATTTCAGGTAATACATTAGTCGTGCATCATAAATATCTTGCTAAATCTTCCCTTGCATCTCTAAGTTCAGTAATAATTCATCATAGTCAGATTAAAGATGTGAATAAACCTAACATTTTTTAGTTTGGATAGCTAAAGATAAGATGGATATGAGTCGGTGAGCGAGTCACGGGAGAGTATCCTGAGGAAACTCCTCTCTCCAAGCAGAAACGTGGCGTCACGAGGCGCAGTGGGAGACCGCTGGCAACAGAACAGAAACGAACCCAACCCAATTGAACGGTGAAGGGGTATCCCGGAGGTTTCTGGGAAGGGATGAAACGGCTGACCCGCGTGGAGCAAGGCCAAACAAAAGCCAATGAGATCTGCTCGAGGTTTGGGTAGGCCGCTTAGCGAAATCTCGCTTAAAACAGAAAGAGGGTTAAGCGTTGTTGGATGAGAATACTCTAAGACGCTCCCTAAACTGCCGACACATATCCGCAAATGCTTTTTAGCAAATCATTTCAAGATATTACCTGACTATAATTCACTTGATATGTTATGCACGCCACCAATCGAAAGAGAGAAAGTCTACAGTCTCCTTTCTTTTGTCAGATATCGCTATTATGAATTGTTTCTTGACAGTTGTTGCGAGCCTTCCAGTTAGCACAATACCTAAAGCTGTAAGTTTGTCTCCTGGTTTGAGTACATCAACTAAATATGGAGCGTGATCAATCCCTGGTCCACGTTCATAAACTGCAAAAACACATCCAAACTTGATTCCTGGAGTCACAATATATCCTTTTTTTCTAAGATGACTGTACACAAGATATTTTTCATCAAAATCACCATATTGCGCTCTACAAATTTCCTCTATCTTCTTCATCGATACTTTCTTCTGGTCAGCACCACTATGAGTTGCGAGTTTGTTTTCTTGAGTGAGATAATAAGCTTCTATCATATCAAGAATGAGTGGCGCCTCGAATTCAAAGTCCTTCGGTTTGAAAATGCCAAGAGGTTTACCGAAATACCCCTCTTTGAAAAGCGTCTGGGAAGACTTGATATTCCAGATGATTACATGACCTTCTGCCAGAGTACCGCTATGACGGATTTTCTTTGCCATCTTTTTCCTTTTCTTTAGAGCCCAAGAGCTACTATCGTTATTGAATCTGATGCAGTTAAACATCTATCGGATAGATCTTCGATCTCCTCAACAATATCTTTTAGGACTATTAGGTCTTTTATAGAATTAATTTCTTTGAAAATCTTTACTATAAGTACCCGGTATTTATGATCCACAGTTCTCTCTATTTTTTGTACTTCAGATGCCATTTCTAATGCTTGTAAAGGATTTATTGAAAGAGTGTGAACGATCCGATTCAATTGATTCACTGACTCTATTGATAAATTTATGAGTTCTCTAATATTGTTATCAAAATCATGTTTCTTTAAAATTTTAGGTGAAATCTGTTTAAATCTGAATGCCGTTCCAGAAATGAAACCCCCTATTTCTTCTATATCATAAGAAGTTCTCAATAGATCTTCTCTGTTCATAAGCATATTTCCTATTTCTCCAAGTTCCCTAGTGAGAGTCCTTCTCAAAGATTCAGCATCATCTTCTGATTTTCTTATCTTTTCAATTGATCCCTGCAGGCCTTCTTGATCATTCTGCAGTAAGAAATCATACGCTTGAGATAGGTCCCTTGCTGCATCGAGAACTGTACGTATTTCATCTTGTAATACTGCAAGTGTACGACGCCGGGCTTGAATTTCTGCTTCTCCGCTAAACATACATCATGGGGTAATTTAGAATGCGGATAAATATTACTTTTCAGACCAAAATGTTAAGAACCATATTATTTTTTCACATCATTTCATAATCAGAAATACTTCTGAAAATGAATTTTACTCGCCATGAATTAGCCTCCATTCGCGCGTGGTTTTTATTCCACTAGGACAAAATCCATCTTCACCAATGTATGGTCTTGGAAGTTTGTCTGACCCTTTTCGTATAGCTACTGTAGAAAGGTCTATTGGATTTAAACGATCAGTTGTGAAACTTAGGTGATCACCTCTACTTAGATAGAATTTTTGAGGATTTATTTCCATAATTGATAAATTATCATCAGGATATTCACAGTTTTTCCCTTCATCACAATTTCTATCAGGGAGCCCAAATGTATGAAGAATCTCATGCTCCAGAATATACCGTTCAAAGTGAATTTCAGCTAATAATGCGTTATATGACAGGAAAACAGGAGTAGAACCTTTTCCAGATACAATAGTATATTGCCTACTTACGCACTTTGCAAGCGGAAAAACAAGTACTGTAATATTAGAATCATATTTCTCATTCATGAAGCTTGATTTAGGATTGATAAGTCCTTGAATTATTTTGTTCATTAACTTACTTTGGTCAAACTCTGGGGTAGCTGCTCCTTTACCAAATTCAACGTCTTCAAGTCTATAAGTACTTCCTATTTGAAATGTGACATGATAGCCATCTAATAGATTCAATGAATTCAATCGTCCTTCAGCAATCTTAGTTGCGGCATCAACATCATCATACCAATTTAGTGGTAAATCATTTTCAAAATGATAAACATAATAGATACCCACCGATATTTCGTTTTCCTTCAAATTAGATGAATATGGATAAAGCAATATCATTATCAATATCACTCCAAATATTCCAATAATGAGTTGCCTATTTTGGTTAATCATATTATTCATACAACCCTAAATATCATGGAGTTTAAATAAATCCATTTTAAATTTTTTATTTCTACTTAATATTTGTTTTGCAGATTGATTATTTCATTTAAGCCGAAAAATTATAATCGAATACGTTAATGCACCTTTTTTCGAGTTATTAAGGAAAAAAATTTAACTAAAGGATATTATCAGAATGTTTTGAGATTAATTTTCTTTGTCTCTGATACATCTTCAATAACTCTGTGTTGGAGGTACTATCTGAGACCCCTTTATCACTCCTAATGCGACCTGTAAATTTTGGAAATCTTAAGGCTAGGCCATTTCCTTTCCGAACAGTATCCATAGCCGCTGTATGAATTGAACTCAAAGTTATCTCGGAACCCATCACCTCAATTACAACCTGAGGATTGAACCAAACATCTGCATCAATATTCGAAATTACATGATTGGGCTTATTCGGCACCTTGATTGATACAAGTAAATTAAAAAATTTTATAAGATTTTCATCAGAGAAACCTGTTCCTACCTTGCAGACAGTTCTTAAATCATTATTCAATGAGTCATATGATGCTAATAGAAAAGCGCCATACTTACCTTTTCTTCTACCTTTTCCATGAAATGCCCCTATCACAATAAGATCAAGAGAATCAGTAAGCTCTCCATTATACTCACGTTTTAGCTTTATCCAAGCGAACTCTCTTGCCCCTGCTCGATAAACACTCTTCTGATCTTTTACAACTAAACCTTCACATCCATCTGTAATGGCAGATGCCATAAATTCCTCTACTTCTTCAACTGTTGTTGCAATTTTTGAAGGAACAATATTTACCCTTGCATCACTTTTTACAATATCTTTAAGAATATTCCGTCTATTTTGGTATGGTAATTCTGTCAAATCTTTCCCATCTAGGAATAAAATATCAAAGAAGTTAATAGAAACAGGATAATCATTTACAGCCTTTGCTATACCGTGTTTACGACGTCGATGCATTAACTCTTGAAATGGAAGATATGCACCAGTGTTAATATCGATAGCCACAACTTCTCCTTCTACAACATATTCCTTTCCTTTCAAATTTGACTTTGAAAGTTCTATTAAATCAGGATATTGACTAGTGATATTTTCTAATCGCCTAGAAAATATCCAGAATTTGTTTGAATTACAACTAATTTGCACTCGCTCTCCATCTAATTTATACTCTAGAGCAGCAGTACCTCCCATTTTCTCAAGAATAGCCTTTCCAGAATCCAAGCGCTCAGCTAACATTGGTCGTACTGGATGTCCCAATTTTATGTGAAATTTTTCAATTTCTTTCAATCCATTCATTGCTAAATTGTTGGCAACTAGTCCCAAATCACCTGAAAGATTGTATGCTCTCTCAATCTTTGGTCTATTTTTTTTATCATCCGTAAATGCTAATGCTAAAGCATCTAGAACTGTGTAATCCGCTATACCTAATCGGAGCTTTCCCGTCGCAGTTCTCAGAATATACTTTGCCTCTTTCGGTGAAGAATTTGCCAGAAGTCTGTTTAGAAAACGGAGACGTAACGCCAGAGAACCGGGTCCAGAAGATTTAGCAATACTGTCAAGGACATCATAAACTTTCTCAATTGTTAATTGTTCAGAAAAAAGTGTGATTTGACCTTTATTTTGTAACAGATCTTCTGCGACAGACCCAAGGTCCCCAAAAAGATGATATTTTTTTTCTACCTCTTTCAAGCTATGACCAGATGTAGATGCAATTGCACGTATTACAGACCTATCTGCAAGACCTATCTCGATACCCATAAAGTCAGGATATATCTTGCCTTGAGTTAGATAAATCACCTTATCCACTAATTCATTTGGTGTTTTTTTAATCAAGTCTGCTAGGATTTTAGTTAATTCAAGTCGCTTTGAAGTATTATCCATTTCTTCATAGGCAGCAGCAACTTCAGAATATAACAAAAGACTAACTCATCATCCAGTGTAAAATCAGGTAAATAACCAGATATTAAAGGTGAAGGTTTGCAAATATAAACATCACTTAATTTGTGGAAATGTATGAAAAAAGATGCAGAGAAACTTTGGAAAATATCTATGGTATGCAGATAAAATGATAATTACTGGGTAGACATTTTTAATTGTCATAGAATCAACATCAAACATCAAATAAGTGATATTTGAGTCATATTAATGATGATAATTACACATAATGGTCACATTATTGCTATAAGATATATATATATGTTTCAATTTTCAATAGCAGTGAAATAAAATTGAGGGAATCAGCAAGGCAATTAGTGAACACGCCTTTGAAGTCAGTACAAAGACAGAATAATCCATACAAAGACGAAAAAGTGATCGACTCATGTTCTATTTTTGGAATGATGGATCAAAACAAAAAATTATTTGCTGGAAATGACATCATAGAAGCTTCAGCTAGCATGAATCAAAGAGCGAATGGTTTAGGCTCAGGATATGCTGTTTATGGACTCTATCCTAAATACTGGAATAATTATGCGTTCCATATAATGTATGATGATAAAGAGGCCTTAGATTGGGGTTCAAAATTTATTGAATCAAATTTTGACGTAATTTTTGATGAAGAAATCCCCATGGATATCCATGGCATCCACAAACACGTACCAATAATGAGGCGTTATTTCACAAATATTGATTTAGATAATCTTGATGAGATCAAAGAAGATGAATATTTAGTTAACAAATGCTTAGAGATGAATACTTCAGGTAAAGGCGCATACGTATTTTCTAGTGGAAAAAATATGGGAGTATTCAAAGGAGTCGGTTGGCCACAGGAAATAGCTAAAATTTTTCGTTTAGATGAATATAAAGGCTATCTATGGTTATCACATAGTAGATTTCCTACAAATTCTAGAGCTTGGTGGGGAGGCGCTCATCCATTTGCACATTTAGAGTCTACAGTTGTACATAATGGAGAAATTTCATCTTACGGAACTAACAGACGTTTCCTTGAAATGAAAGGATATAGGTGTACATTTCAAACAGACACAGAGATCTTTGCTCTTGCGCTTGATTATTTACAAAGGAAACACCAGCTACCTGTAGAGATAATTGCGAAGATATTTGCACCACCACTTTGGAAAGATATTGAAAAAATGTCTGGAGGCGAAAGAAATCTATTGCGCCGTCTCCGTATTACGTATGACAAATTATTAATGAATGGCCCATTTAGTATAATATTTGCTAATCACGGTTTAATGGTAGGTTTGGCAGATAGATTGAAGCTTCGCCCTATCATTGCAGCAAGAAGAAAAGATATGCTCCTTCTATCATCTGAAGAGGCAGCAATTATCAAGATACTTCCAGATATTGATGAGGTGCATCATCCTAAAGGGGGAGAACCGGTTATAGCAAGATGTCATGAAGGTTTTGCTTCATAAGAATGTAAGTTAATTTGGGTTTTAAAATTGTTAAGAAGTCGTCGATTACCAGAATATAACGTTCGTATTGATACGGATACATGTACTGTGTGTAAAGCATGTGTGATTCAGTGCACCTTTGATGTTTTTTCACATATGAAGGCCGAAAACAAGATATCAATAGATGAATCTAAATGTGTGGATTGTCATCGGTGCATGATTTATTGCCCAGACAAGTCAATATCAATAATCCCAACTCCTATTCAGTATAGGCCAAACGCTTCTTGGAATAAAGAGTCCATACACAACATAATGAAGCAAGCAGAATCAGGAGGCATACTTCTAACATCTATGGGATGTGATAAACCAAATTACAATTATTTTGATAGACTTCTGATAAATGCAAGTCAAGTAACAAATCCTTCAATTGATCCTATACGAGAACCAATGGAGGTAAAAACTTACTTAGGTCGAAAACCAGATAAACTCACTATCTCAGATAATAATGGAGACTCAATAATTGAAACTTCTGAATCCCCACAACTTCTACTTGAAACACCAATAATGTTTTCAGCCATGTCATTAGGTTCTGTAAACATTAATGTTCAAGAGTCTCTTGCTATGGCAGCAGCTTCAAGTGGAACTTATCAAAATATTGGTGAGGGGGGACTTCACCCCAGACTTAAGAAATATGCAAAAAATCTTATTGTTCAAGTAGCATCTGGGAGATATGGTGTTCACAAGAAATATCTTGATACTGGTGCAGCCGTTGAGATTAAGATTGGTCAAGGAGCAAAACCAGGAATAGGAGGTCATCTTCCAGGAGAAAAAATTACTAAAGAAATATCAGAAGCTAGAAGAATACCTGCAGGAACCGATGCTATTTCACCTGCACCTCAGCATGATATATACTCAATAGAAGATTTGTCTCAATTGATTCATGCGATAAAGGAAACAACAGAATATTCCAAACCAGTTATTGTTAAAATCGCTGCAGTGCACAATTCAGCAGCCATTGCAAGTGGTATTGCAAGATCCGGCGCAGATATTATCGCAATTGACGGAATGAGGGCTTCAACAGGTGCTGCACCACTTGTCATGAGGGATAACGTTGGGATTCCAATAGAGATGGCCATCGCAAGTGTTGATACTAGGCTCAATCAAGAAGGAATAAGAGATAAGATTTCGATAATTGCTGGTGGAGGAATTAGAAGCAGTAGTGATGCTTTTAAAATAATAGCACTAGGGGCAGATGCGTGTTATATTTCGACTGTAGCATTAATTGCAATGGGTTGTACTGTCTGCCAAAAATGTCATACAGGAAAATGTCCGTGGGGATTAACAACAATGAATCCTTCCATAAGTATACGTATTAACCCTAAAATGGAATCTAAACGCGTTGCAAATCTTGTTCGTGCATGGACTCTGGAAATCAAAGATATGCTTGGCGGTATGGGAATAAATTCTATCGAGAGTCTTCGTGGAAATAGACATCAACTAAGAGGTGTGGGATTAAGTGAACAAGAAATGGAAATTCTTGGTGTAAGACCTGCAGGAATTTGAGAGAGAATTCTAATGAATACAAAGAGTAGTATATCAAAATTTGTAGTAGATGCAAAAAATCTTGCTACCAGAGAATTAAATGAGAGAATACGGGAAGCAATAAGGGACGGACATAAACAGATAGACATTCAAAACGTTTCAGGTCAAAGATACATAGCTGCTGGAATTCAAGAATTAATCGATATTGAGATATTTGGTGTCCCTGGTAACGACCTTGGAGTTTTTATGGATGGATCAAAAGTTGTTGTTCATGGTAACGCACAGGACGCAACTGGGAATACTATGAATTCAGGGGAAATAATAATTCATGGTGATGTTGGAGATATTACAGGCATGTCTGCCCGTGGAGGTAAAATTTTCATACAGAAAAATGCAGGATATAGAACAGGAGTTCATTTAAAGGAATATCAAGGGTTAAGACCTGTTATCGTTATTGGTGGAACTGCGCAAGATTTTCTTGGAGAATATATGGCTGGCGGTGTAATCATAATGTTAGGTTTGAATCTTAAAGGTGGTATCCATAACGCGGATTATGTTGGAACCGGAATGCATGGGGGTTCAATCATTCTAAGGGGAGATGTACGAGGAATAGGTCGTGAGGTTGAAGTACAGCAATTAGACCAAGAAGATAACCGTTTAGTCGAGCACTCAGTGCAAGAATATTCGAAACATTTTGGATGTAAGGTTGATGAGATTTTGGAGAGTAAATTTAAGAAATTAAAACCTGTTTCAACAAGGCCTTACGGAAATTTATATTCATATTAAGACTTGATAATATTCTTCAATGTGAAAATTTTAATCTGTTTTTTCATCATCTGGATTAGCTAAATAGCTTTGTCGCCACTCTCGCCTGTTCTTATCCTGATTATGTTTTCTAATGGAAGAATCATTATCTTACCATCTCCAATATTCCCTGTATAAGCAGTCGTTTTCACTAGATCCACAACTTTTTCCACATCTTTGTCACTAACCATCAACTCAATTTTAGTTTTAGGCAACAAATCAACATTATACTGCCTCCCTCTAAACTGAAGTTCCAGACCTTTTTGGCGCCCTTTTCCTCGAACTTCATAGACGGTTATTCCTAGAATACCCGCTTCAAGAAGAGCTTTCCTAACCTCACTCAGCTTTTCACTTCTGATAACTGCTTCAATTTTTTTCAATTAAATCAATTATGGAACTCTTTCGCCGTGCACTGATATATCGAGACCTGTTTCTTCCTCTTTCTCATCCACACGTAGACCCATAGTCAAGTCTAGAATTTTCAGTATAACGAATGTAACTACAAAGGCATAGATCCAAGTAATTCCAACACTGGCAGCCTGAATTCCTAATTGACTAGCATTTCCATAGAACAGACCGTCAGTACCACCTATAACTGCTGATGCGAATAGACCTGTTGCAAGAGCACCCCATGTTCCACCAATTCCATGGACAGCCCAGACATCTAAGGAGTCATCAAAGCCCATTTTATTCTTAAACTCTATTGCAAAAAATGAAATTACACCGACTCCGATCCCAATAAGAACGGCAGCCATAGGGCCTACAAACCCTGCTGCAGGAGTTATCGCTACGAGCCCTGCAACGGCTCCTGTAGCAATACCCACCACGCTTGGTTTCTTTTGCCTTATCCAGCTAACAATCATCCAAGTCAACGCTGCTGCTGACGCAGCTATATGAGTGACTACGAATGCAGATGTAGCAAGAGCCCCAGAAGTTAGAGCACTTCCAGCATTGAATCCGAACCACCCAAACCAAAGAATACCAGCACCTAGTACTGCTAACCGTATATCAGCAGGTTCCATCGATGATTTTCCAAGACCTTTTCTTTTACCAATTACTAATGCTGCTGCAAGAGCAGAGACACCTGAACTTATGTGGACTACATTTCCACCGGCGAAATCTAATGCACCCCAGTTTCCTAGAAAGCCTCCGCCCCAAACCCAATGTGCTATAGGGTCGTATACCAAGGTGGTCCAGAGGAGTACAAACATAATGAATGTTTTAAATTTAATCCGATCTACAAATGCTCCAGTTATGAGAGCTGGTGTAATTATAGCAAACATCATCTGGAATATCATGAAAGCTTGGTGGGGGATAGTATCACCATAAACTGGTGAAGGGTCTAAACCTACATTGTTCAGAGCAAACCAATCCAGACCCCCTATAAAACCACCTATATCTGGACCAAAAGATAAGCTATATCCGATAAATACCCACTGTAGACTGACAAGTGCTATTGGAACGAAACTTAGCATTATTGTATTAAGTACGTTCTTTTTCCTCACTAGTCCTCCATAAAAGAAAGCTAGTGCAGGAGTCATAAGCAGCACAAGGGCCGCAGAAATTAATATGAAAGCTGTATCTGCTGTATCGATTGCCATGGCACACATGTAATGAGTCACAAGTATTTATTAGTTGCAATATTCATGACTTAATCATCTCAGATACGCCATTAAAATAATCAAAGAAACACATATGAGACTAATCACAGATATAAATGATAGATCAATTTAACAACCACATAACTATCATTAATCAAGCAGCCTTAATTTATTGATATATGTTTTTCACTTGATTTCGCTCTTTTTCAGCGATAGTTACAAGCATAAACCATTTGTTAAATAAAAATAATCAGTTGTATTTAGATCGTTCAAACATTAACGTTATACCGTAATGAATCGACCAGGATTCACAACATTTTTGTAACTAAAAACAGGTTCAAACTCACATTACGCACGCATTTGCGTGTCAAAGTCCTGCCTTCAGCACTATTTGTAAGGTTCAAGTCTTGACCTGGACTTCTATGCCTGGTCTTATGCTTCCAATAAGTTCACCATCAAGGTATACATCAATCGAATCCAATCCGAGCTGAACCATCCTAACCGTCACAGAGTCGTCACCTCTTACTCGCTTGAATTCAATTATGACATCTAAGTAATCATTATCGGCCTCAGCACCTTCATATCTATCCTCGAAACTCAAAACGTATGTCTCAAAAACATCTCCACCCTTCTCATAGACTCCATCCACTACCCCTAGCATCATGAACTTCTCCAAATTTTGATTCGTAGCCTTATTGACCAAAGTAAACCTATCAAGAACAACTACAAGATCATCCGGTAATGCAGGGTTCATCCCAGACCCTGTAACCAATTCATATCTTGAACTCGGCTCAAGAATATTCGATGGTATAAAGAAACCTAGCGCTACACCTACACTCAAGGACACAGCCACGACCATAATTATCTTGGAGTTATTATCCAACTGTAAAGCATACTAGATGCAGTATTATATTTCTACTACTATCAGTTTGGGCATACTTGTAATTGCACCTAATTGGTACCTGAAACAAATAAAACAGAAAACTAGCACAATAAATTGCATTAATTTAGTTAAATAAAACCAAACACAAAATGATTAATGGGCCGACCAGGATTTGAACCTGAGCTACTACCGTGTGAGGGTAGTGTCCTAACCAGGCTATCCCGACGAAAGCAGTATTCTCAAAATCTTTCATCGACTAGACCATCGGCCCGCCTAAGATTCACCACATATATTAGGAATAAGGATAACGATTTGTCCAATGTTTGTGCCGCCGATTTTGTTTGATCCAGCATTATTGCTATAATAATTTAAGAGTTGTAAACCAATAAAAATGCTATTTCTTTACACCCAGAGATGTATTCTTTTTTCTAAGTGAAGAGCTTTTACAACCCCTACACCTAGACGCCGATATTGGGTTCCTTCGGCCACATTTCATGCAAATCTTAAAGTAAAGTCTTCTCTTCTGTGCAATCTGTTTTTTTATAACATCTGTAATCGGCATAACACACCCAACGCTCACACCCCCATTATTATCTTTTAGTCCAAAAATAATTATCTGATACAAGAATAGGCAAGTATATATTTGGGTTTTTTTATCCCATGTTCCAACGTATCGAAACGTTAGGAGTTGAAAGAATGAGTTACGGACAAGGACGTGATCGTGGTGGATTTGGCGGATTTAGGTCTTCAAAACCTGCACCCGTTGAAACTGGTAAAGAATACGATGTATCAATAACAGAGATAAGCCGCCGCGGTGACGGAATAGCTAAAATCGAAGGTTTCATAATTTTCGTAAGTGGAGCAAAGGTTGGTCAACAAGCGAAAATTAAGATCATAGATGTCGCGCCTAGATTTGCAAAAGCAGAAATAGTCGATGGATCATCAAGTGAAGAAACATCGAGCGAAGAAACACCAAGTGAATAGTAAGCGTCTATAGAAAGAATGCTTTTTCATAACCGACAATAACATAGCGGACGTAATTTTTTTATCCGCTTTTTTTTCTACAATTTTATCTTAGTCATAGAGTTAATCTAAGCAAAAAAAATCATTTAGAACATCAATATAGTCAAATCTTGTAAAAAAACAATTAGAAAACTAAAATTAAGAACATAATTAGATACGGAATATATTTAAGCCACTTTAACCAGCATACAGGATACAAAGTGATCTAAGAAAATGGAAGGAAATACAGTACTAATAGGAAAAAAACCTGTTATGAACTATGTTCTGGCAGGATTAACCCTCATTCAAAATGGGGCAGATGTGGTAAATATCAAGGCACGTGGAAGAGCCATCAGCAAAGCGGTTGATGTAGCCCAAATAATCACAAAACGATTCGCCACAGATGTAACAGTCAAAGGCATTGATATTAACACCGAACAAGTAAAGAGTGTAGAGACAGGAAATCTCAACAACGTAAGCTCAATGGAGATACATTTAACAAAATAGTAAACGACAACTCTATTTTTTCAGCAACCTTTTATTAATCCTTTTTTTAACCCAGTTTGGACACTAACTTGCAATTACCAATTTGCTCATTCGACGCAAAAACAGGAATACTTTGCCAAAAATGCGAAACAAAACTAAAAAATAAACATATCACCAAATCTGATGTAAATATTTCAAAGAAACTCTCAAAGCTAATGGATAAGATTCCCGAATTAGACAAAACAGCTCTTATTCAGGGTATGGAAATGGAAGAAGGCACTGTTCTAGTGATGAGCAATGGTAGTCATGACAAACTTCGAAAAAACCAATCATTGTTTAAACAATTGGAAAATGAATTGAAAAGCAAGTTGTGGATTACAGATATTAAAACATCAAATCGACAGGCTCTTGAAAACATTTTTTTCCCTGTAAAAATTTTAACCATAAATGTAGTATGGTTGCCTGATGGAAGTAAACTCACAAAAGTAATTATTCCTGGAAGAAAGACTAAACGTTTTCCATTAAATCTAAAGCAAATTAAGAAGGTGGTAAAGGCAGTGATAGGAATAGAGTTACTCATCGAATTTGAAAGAACTTAAATCAAATGGCAAACTTGTGTTGATGAGTCCTTTTTTGAGATCCCATTATTGTAAAGAGATATTATCAGAAAAGATAGGTGCTAATGTAACAATTGCAGGATGGATTGAAGATATAAGACCTATGGGTTCACTTATCTTCATAACAATTAGAGATAAAACAGGCGTATCACAAGTTGTATTCAATAAAAATAAAACATCAAACGAGATATTTGTTTTAGCAAAAAATGTTCCAAGACAGAGTATTGTCTCATTAAAAGGGATTTTAAGTAAAGGAAAGGGAAAAGGCATTCCCAAGGAGATACAGGCTAAAGAAATGCATATTTTAGGGGAAGCAATCCATCCATTGCTTCTAGACCCAACGGGTAGAGTTAATGCATCAATCGATACACGGCTCAATGCAAGAGCATTAGACCTTCGTAATGTAAAAACAATGGCAATATTCAAAATAAGACATATCACATTACAATCTATTCATCGAACCCTCTCTGATGAAGGATTTTTAGAGGTTAATACAGCAAAGATTATCGGTCAGGCTGCTGAAGGAGGTGCAACCCTATTTCCATTCGATTATTTTGGAAAAGATGCTTTCCTAGCTCAAAGTCCACAACTGTTTAAGGAGCAGTTAACAATGTCACTTGACCGAGTTTTCGAGATTGCGAGTTACTATAGAGCGGAAAAATCTCATACAAGAAGACATCTTAATGAGTTCATAAGTGTAGATATTGAGGCAGCATTTGCAGAAAAAGAGGATGTTATGGAATTGGCTGAAAAAATGGTGGAAAATGCCACAGCAGAAGTAATTGAAAAATGTTCTAATGAGTTACGAACTCTTGAACACAAGATTGAGGTACCAAAGCGTCCCTTCCAAAAGTTAACATATACCCAAGCTATAAATGAGTTGAAACAAGAAGGAATCAAAATAAAAGACGGTGATGACTTGAAGGATCATGACTTGCAAGTATTAGGAAAAATTCATTCTGAATACTTCTGGATAATAGATTGGCCAGCAAAATTGAAACCATTTTATATTGCTAGAACAACTGATGGTAAAAAGGCACTTTCATTTGATCTTCAGTTTGGTCATTTAGAACTTTCTTCAGGTGGAAAACGTGTTTCAGATGGCAAAGAATTAGAAGAAAGATTAAAAGAATCAGGATTGTCTCCTAAGAACTTTGAAGACCACTTGAAAACTTTTAGGTGGGGTATGCCACCTCACTCAGGATGGGGTTTCGGGTTAGATAGATTTTTAATGATTCTAACTGGTATGGAGAATATTCGTGAAGTAGTTTTATATCCTAGAGACCAAGATAGATTATTACCATAGAACATCGAAAAATATTATAATTTGGCACATGTAAGTATCGTGAACTGATTTGAAAGAAGTAAGATTATCCATTCCAGCTCATTTACATGCTGGTAATCCTGATCTAACAGGGGATTTAGGTAGAATATATGGAACTCTTGGTTTCACTATCGATTCTCCACGGACGTTGATTACGGTGAGGAAATCCAATGGAATAGAAATCAAAGGTGAAGACCAAGAAAATGCCAAAAAATATGCGCGAAGTTTTTTTGAGAAATTCAATATCAATGGTGGAGCTGAAATAATTATTGAAAACTCCATACCGAAACATCTTGGTATGGGTTCTCAAACAGCACTAGCGTTAGGGATTGGTACAGCATTATCGAAGATTTATGGAATTGATGATGTAAGTTTAGAGGAAATGGCTCTAAAGCTTGGTAGAGGAACAGTAACAGCTTTAGGGACATATGGGTTTAAGTTAGGGGGATTGATTCTTGATGGTGGTTTTAGAACAGATATGAAAGGAAAAATGATTCCTCCATTAATTTTTAGGAAGGATATTCCTGAGAATTGGTTTTTTGTAGTGTGTATCCCCAAATCTCCAATACCCAAAATCTTAGATATAAAATACAATGAAGACGAAGTTTTAAACAATTTGAAACCAATGAAGAAAGAAATTTCAGCAGAACTTTCGAGACTGGTCTTAATGCAAATATTGCCAAGTTTCTTAGAAGGTGATTTAATTACTTTCGGAAAAGCACTAACAAAGTTCAATAGTAGACTTGGAGGATTCTGGAGTGATTTTCAAGAAGACGCGATATATTGTGATCCAATAGTGGAAAATGGAATAAAACTGATGCTTGAAAAAGGTGCTCCAAGTGCTTGTCAAACTTGTTGGGGACCAACATTTTATTCGATTGTGGATGGGGAAAAAAAGGCAAATATGATTCAAGATGAATTAAGACAATATATGTTAAATGTTGGAGGTGGAGACGTGTTTTACACAAAATCAAATAATAGAGGAGCTAGCGCATCATATTCATAGTAGTGGAATTTCAGTGATGAAAAAAGATGGTTAAAGCCATCGGAATAGACCCCGGGACTAAGAGTATTGATATATTTGGATTCGATGATGAAACAAAAAAAATATTAATTGACAAAACAATTCTTCGAGATGAATTCACTAAAAATCCAAAAATTGTTCTAGATGTTCTGAGGGATCTCACCAAATCCACAGGAAAGTTGGATGTAATTGTAGGTCCAAGTGGTTACGGTATTACCCCAAAAAGAGCATCTGAAACCAATGATTCTGAAATTCTTATGGCGACATTCGTTTCTGAGGGCGATATAAAAAGACGATTAAGAATATTGGGGATAAGGGAACTTATGTTTCTTATGAAAAAAGCTAGTGATCTAAATATCTGGTTTACTCCGGGGGTAATACATCTCCCAACAGTGCCTAGATTTAGAAAAGCTGGGAAAATCGATATGGGGACAGCAGACAAATTATTCAGTGTTATAATAGCTATGAAGGACCAAGCTGAAACCCTTAAAATTAAGTACTCTGAAACTTCATTTATTTTAATTGAGATTGGATTTGCATATACATCTGCGATGGCAGTTGAAAAAGGTGCATTAGTGGATGGAATTGGTGGAACAACAGGAAACATGGGATATCTAGGGATGGGAACCATGGATGGTGAACTTGCGTATGCTATCGCTAACTCACTTCAGGATTATTCAAGATTGCTGTTATTCTCTGGTGGCGTATCTTCATTAGCTGGAATTGACCCATTCTCGATTGATATTAAGGATTTTATAAGAAAAACAAAAGTGAATAAAAAGACTGAATCAGCATATGAAGCTTTTCAGGAAGGAATTATAAAAAATGTTTTCTCTTTAATTGTCTCCATGAAAGAATTGCCTAAGGAGATATTATTAAGTGGTAGATTCTTAGGGATAAACACCTTTAGAAAAGACATTATTTCTATGCTAAATAAAAGAACAAAACCGCTTAGCATTAATGAAATAAGAACAGTGAAAAAACAATCCGCAAACGTGAAAGAAGCTGCACAAGGTTCAGCAATACTTGCGAACGGAATTGCTGGAGGAAAATACAAGCCTATAGTAGAAAATTTAAAGATTTTTGAATCTGAAGGCACTATATTTGATCATATTTATTTGGATAAATCAATTGTTGAAAAGATAAAAGAAACATTCACCAAAAATAATCAATTATAATTTAGTGATTAAGATAATCTGGATATTATTCGAAATCACAACATATCTTAGAGAGCTTTGTAGTTTTCGGACCATTGGACATATGCTCGAAGCATCTCACCCGAAACACTAGGCCTTCGATTATTTAGAATTCTTTTAAAGTCATCTAAAGTTATTTCCCTTGGTTTTGAATCTTTATCTTCAGCTTCACCTTTAGCAAAGAGTTCTGACACAACACTTATCTGAACTGATTGACAAACATCCTTAATGTCGCTTCCAGAGTACCCATCAGTGAGATCAGCAAGATCTTCCAGACGAACGTTATCTAATTTGATAGATGCCGTATAATCTCGAAACATCTCTATTCTAGCCTCTTTGTCAGGTAATTGAACATAAACTCTCCTTTGGAAACGCCGAAGAAAGGGCCAATCTAAAGCCCAAGGTTTATTTGTAGCACCAATAATATACAAATGAAGAACTTTACCTTTATCAATAATCCCATCCATTTCTTTGAGGAATTGGTTCCTGACACGAATTTCACCACCTACCTCTTGATTTCTAGATCCAAGTAGAGAATCGAGTTCATCAATAAAAATTATAACAGATTGTGCTCCGTTATTTAGCATATCTCGGGCAGAGTTGAATAGTTTAGCTACATTTTTTTCTGCCTCTCCCAACCACTTAGACATTATTGTTGCTGCATCAACTGTTAAGAAATAGCCGTCTATTTCTGTTGCTGTTGCAGCTGCAAGCATAGTTTTTCCGCATCCAGGAGGACCATACATCAGAATACCCCGAGGCCATCCAAGTGGAAATAGATCAGGACGTTGCACCGGAAAAATAATTGATTCTCTGAGAGCTTTTTTAGATGCATTCAACCCGATAACATCATCCCAATGAACATTAGGTTTTTCTTTCAGAATAAGCTCGTCATAAGATGCCTTAAGCGACTGAACAACCTGAGGAGACTGAGACTCATTACTTGGTTGAACATTTTGCATTGGTTCATCTGATTGTGAATCAATTATTGAATCTCCATGAATTGAAGAAAGAGCTTTAATTCGCTCTTGATAGGTAGTTGCACGATCCAGGTAGAGTTTATTCAGATTATAATCTGGGTAAATCTTTGCCAATTTTATAAGAGTGGATATAGCTTGTTGGTAACTTTGCACAGCCATACCTCTGGCACCTTGAGAATCAAATCGAATAGCCTCAGATGCATATTTACCCGCTGCGTCCTCTAATTCTTTTGCTGCTGACAAACTTTTTTCACTTTTCTGTATGAGGTGGTTTTAATTTACCCTCTGATACCAGTTTGAAGATAGATTTCTCCACTTCTTCTGCAGGTAGATCAAGTGTTGCTGCTGCATTGACAACATTCAAACGCTGGTTATTATTCAGTATATATTCGTATACCTTTTCATCTATTGGTTTCTTTCCATTTGGTTTAGACAACATGGTTAGTTGAAAATCATCTTCATCGGATACTTCTCCAGTAGCTAACACAGCAACCCTTCTTGCTTTATCAAGTAAAGAATCTCCACTTGCAGAAAGAATAGATGATGGAATTCCTTCATTCATTTCGAGAACTTTTTCCTCTGCATATAATTTCGCTTTTTCTAATAATTCTTGTCCATTCTCATGTTGAACATCTAATGACACAGATGAAGAGAGATTTCCAAGATCTGTAAGTGTTTCAGATAAGGTAGCATTAACTTCTTCAGTAGCATTTTCAAGGGTTGGAACAACTCCTGAAACGGAACTATTTACACTTTTCATAATCTTGAATGCTTCATTCATATTTGAATAAACATCACCTACATCACGAATACTTTCTATGCGTATAATTATCTGCGTTAAAGCTAGCTCACTTACTTTTACAACCTTCAAAACTTTTGCCAACTCAGTATGTTCAACCGAAAAGACTTTGGCACTATCTTCTTCTTTATTTTCAATAGAACGTACAACTTTCTCAAAAAGAGATTGTCTTCTATTTTCAAGTCTAAGACGAAGCGATGTAACCTCACGTTTATGAACTTCAATACGCTTCGCAGCTGAAATGAGTTTCTTTTTTACTCCATCTCCACCTCCAAAAATACGAATACGATCTAAGTTCAAAAATAATCACCACTAGGATTTAGATATAGATTTCGATGAATCTTCTCTTTTCCAAAATCAAACTAAACACTACTTTTTTTCACGTGTAAAAAATATGTAATGTGGACAGCAGCGCCAATCTCGGAGGTAGTTTTTATAAACCGATACCGAAATGGTGCAACTGCCACATTTTCTTCTTCCGTTTTTTGGGCTAACCGAAGCTTACAGTTCCAGCTTGCGATGTCTCAGCAGGAGCTGGAAGATCTGGGAACTTGTCTTTCATTCTTTGTTCTGCAACGGCTGATGCTTCAGCCATGATATTCTCTGCCTCTTCGTTTGCTGCTTCGAAGTTCAATGTTGATCCTCCTAATTGTCCAGCATCCACTAAGATACCGCTAAGTAATCCACTTATCTCGCCTATCTCGTTTTCTGCTTCAGGCAACACACTTGTTAGTCCACCTTTTACGCCTCGAATGACAGACATTGCAGGTGTGAGAGTGACGACTATGTCGCCTAGCTCTTGCACAGTGTTAAGCCTCATGGTTATTTGTTCCAAAGCTAGTTGAGCTGAGGTAACCATCTGATTCATCTTTCGAACTTCCGAAAGTTCATTAGCAAAAACTGATGCATGTGGCATATCGTGTTTTTGAATTGCACTTACTACTTTAGCGAAAATTTTCTTGTCTCTATCTTTTAGTTTTGTCGATGCTGTATCAAGCTTTGAGATCTGGATTTGAATCCTTCTCGTAGCTTGCTCAAGTCGTGGTTTCAGGGGTCCTGATGACCTCACTGCACCCTTTACTTTATCTCCGAATCCTCCGCTTGGTGATTTTGCCCAATTTTTTGTGAAACTTGACATAGATATTTACACTATTCAAATTAGATAAGATGTTTGAGCGATAAGAGACTAGGTATAACATATTCAACTAAAAACAAAAAAAAGTTAACGTGATTACAGATACTGTCTCAGTTGGGAACACTCCCCTTTTAATTAAATAGATTTATTTACAGACTTTAGAATCTAAGGATATAACCAATGGACATTATCCTCATTTCAGATATTCATTCAAATCTTGAAGCACTTGATGCAATATCAGAGGCGATACCTAATTTACCAATATACTGCGTTGGGGATTTTGTAGGTTATGGAGCTAATCCAAAAGAAATTATTCAATGGGCTAAAGAAAAAAAAGTAAAAGCCGTTCTTGGGAACCATGATTACGCAACTTTAACTGGTGATGTAAAATGGTTTAATAATATAGCCACGTCAGCTATCAATTGGACTTCAAAACAAATAAATTCAGCTGAAAAAAAATTTTTGGGCAGTTTTCCCAAGATAAATATCGTGAAATTGAAGGACTTTAAAATGTTAATGGTTCATGGAAGCCCAACAAACAATCTCTTTGAATATGTTCATCCTGCCACTCATGAACACCTATTCAATGGATATTTAAAAAAGAATAAAGTTGATATCATCGTTTTAGGTCATACACATATCCCGTTTACATGGAAAGGGAAAAACGGCATAGTGATTAATCCAGGTTCTGTTGGCCAACCCAGATCAAAAAATTCTAAAGCACAATACGTAATATTGAAAGAAAAGAATGAAAACATAGAAGTAATACACAAAGCAATACCTTACGATATTGAAACTACAGCAAAGAAGATTAAAACTGTCGGATTACCCAGATTCTTAGCAGACAGACTTTTCAAAGGAATTTAGTTTTCCAATATCTATTTTTTAGATAGATTATGATTTTAAAACATATCTTGGATAGGTTTTTATTGTTCATTGGATTCACGCGAAGAATGTGGAAATTGAAATTGAGCGTATTTTAAAAGTGAAATACAGTTTGGTTGAAAAAATGAAAATGGAGATTATCTTATTTGAAAGATAATAAAACGGATAGAATACTAAATCCGAATTTTAACCCAAAAGAAATCGAGGATGATGTACGTAAATTATGGGAAGATATTAGTGTAAGACATATTATCTCCGAGAAAATTACAAATAATTCTCCTGTTGGCTATGTGGAAGGCCCTCCAACTATGAATGGTGAACCACATATTGGACATATGCGTGGACGTATTCTGAAAGATCTTTGGTACCGTTTTTCCATATTAAAAGGTATGAATCTCGTCTTTAGAGCTGGTTGGGATACGCAAGGATTACCAGTGGAATTACAAGCAGAGAAAGAATTAGGATTGACAGGAAGTAAGGCAGAGAATCTAAAAATTGTAGGTGAAGAAAAGATAGTTGAATCCTGTAAGAAATTGATAAAAAAATTTAATTTAAAATGGAGGGAAGCAGATGCTCTTTTAGGTATGTCTATGGATTATGATAAGGCATACTGGACGTATCGAGATGAATACATAGAGAGAGAGTGGAAATACCTTGAGAAAGCTTGGAAAAATGGGCTTCTTGGAGAGGGTTTCAGGGTAGTGCCTTATTGTCCAAGTTGTCAATGTTCTCTAAGCCATGCTGAAGTAAGTCAAGGATATGAAAAAGTTTCAGACCCATCGTTATATTATAAGGTGAAAATTGAAGGAGATGATAGATACCTGGTTCTTTGGACAACTATGCCATTTACAGTTGTAACAGATGAGATGGTTGGTGTTAAACCAGATGAAGAATATGTTGTTGTGAGTGTAGGTTCTGAAAAATGGATAGTAGCAACCATTCGGTTAGAGGAAATCATGAATGAGTTGGGTGTTAATGATTACATGGTGCATGATAGAATTAAGGGTTCAGACCTAGCTGGATTAAGGTATGAATATCCTCTTGCAAAGCAAGTACCCATGCAGGTAGAGAATCATAAAAATGAGAAAGTACACAGTGTTGTAGCTGAGGATTTTGTAGATGTAACCACAGGTTCGGGAATGGTTCATTTATCTCCTGCTAATGGAGAAGAAGATTTTGAGGTAGCGAAACGTCGGGGTATTCCAGTTTTTAATCCCATAAATGATCAAGCGAGATTCAATGCTGAAGCAGGGGATTTTGAGGGGCTCCTTGTTAGAGATGCAGATGAAAAGGTTGTGGAAATTCTAAGGAAAGGGGGAAGTTTAGTGAAGATAGGAAAGATAACTCATGAATACCCTACTTGCTGGAGATCACATCATAAACTTATCTGGATGGCTAGACGAGAATATTTTTACTGGGTTGAAAAATTAGGAGATAAAGCAATAGAGGCAGCTAAGAAAGTAAATTACTTCTTCGTTCCACCAATGAATCGTTTTATTGAGATGATCAAAGAGAAAGTTCCTTGGTGTGTATCTCGAGATCGTGTTTGGGGTACTCCTTTACCAATATGGGCATGTTCTAAATGTAATGAAAAGATAGGGCTTTTCAGTAGAAAGGAGATAATTGAAAATGCAATAGTTATTCCAGATGGTCCAGATTTTGAGTTGCATAGGCCATGGATTGATCGAGTGAAAGTTAAGTGTCACAAATGTGGTAATACTGCAAATAGAGAACCGTATGTTCTGGATACATGGCATAATAGTGGTGCAGCTCCATATGCAGCATTTACTAACAATGAGTATAAAGAATTAGTTCCAGTGGAATTTCTGACAGAAGGGATAGATCAGACAAGGGGTTGGGCATATACTCTTTTAATTGAACATGTGATATTCACAGAAAAATCTGAAGCCCCGTACAAAGCTTTTCTCTTCCAGGGCCATATTTTAGATGAAAAAGGGAATAAGATGAGCAAGAGTCTTGGAAATATGGTTGAAGGAATTGAATCATTGAAGTCGAATCCTGTAGATATTATGCGGTTTTATATGGTGTGGAAGGCGAGTCCAATAGATAGTCTAAACTTTAGTTTTAAAGAGATGAACACTAGATCATATCAAGTACTTAGTACACTCTACCATCTACATCTATATTTGTTGCAGAACAGTAAATATGATAAATTTAACATAAATCTGCACTCAATAAATTGGGCTTCAGACAAATCGCTTCTAAAAGATCAAGATGATTGGCTTCTTTCTAAACTTCAGCAAATTATAAAGTCAGTTACTCAAGACAATGAAAACTGTAGATTTCAATCTTCAGTAAGAGCAATAGAGAGATTTCTCATAGATGATTTAAGTCAAACTTATGTCCCAATGACCAGAAAAGAGATATGGGACGATAGTCCAAAAACATTGAATAGGAGATTAGCAATATATGCAATTTTAGCTTACATTCTTAAGATTTTGGACATTTTATTGCACCCAATTTCACCGTATATTACAGAACATCTATATCAGAAATCGTTCTTAGAAAAGAAAAGCATACTAATGGAAAAATGGCCAACTGTGGAAGAGAGATTCCTTCTTCCAGAACTTGAAGAAGAAGTTCAGCAGGTTTTACATCTCATATCATTAATGAATTCTGCACGAATGAAGGCAAAGCTGAAAAGGCGGTGGCCTCTCAAATCAGCTCAAGTTGTTCTTAAGGATAAAGAAAAAATGGAAAAGTACTTGGGCTTAATTAAAGACCAAGGAAACATTAAGGATGTTTTATTCACAACAGAACTAAAAGGCACTCCTATAGGAGTTAAGATTACTCCACGATATGATCTTCTGGGAAGTAAACTTAAAGCCAAAATGCAATCTTTTGTGAAATATCTTGCAACAGCGGATTCTCTGAAAATCTACTCAGAATTGAAGGATAAAGGTGAAATATCTGTTGAATTAGAAGGAAATAAAATAAAGATATTGAAAGATGAATTGATTTTAGAGCATATATCAATTAATAATGATCATGTAGTTGCAGTGAAAGAAGGCATGATTATAGCACTCCAAAAAGAACGTGATGCAGATCTTATTTCTGATGGAAATGTTAGAGATTTAGCTAGAAGACTTCAAGCATTGCGGAAAGAAAGAGGATATAATCCTACTGAAATTTTGGATACCGCATATGTATCTGGTCTTGATTCTATTTGGAAAGAGAGTATTGATACAAAACTTGATGAATTGACATTTTTAGTTCGCGTAAAAAAGATTAAGATAATGGACCAACCTATTCAAGGAGTAAATTGGATGACTACAGATATTGATGGAAATTCAATAAAAATATCTGTTGAATAGAAGAATATGTGCTTAGTTAGCTTATCCCAACAATCTTGGATATAATTTGGATTAATCCCTCTGCACGTTTGGGAAGGAATTTTCTAATAAATTCAATATCTGCAGGTTGGAATGTTTTCAAAATACGGAGAATTACTAGATATATGACCATCCCTACAGGAATCAGAAATACTAGTGAAATGATTTGGCTTCTGTACCCACTAATAAAATTCAATATCAAAAAGAGAATAATACCCATAACTGACGCTGCAAAGACAGAGTCTCGATAAGCTTTACCATCGATAACGAAGAGATCTCGTTTATGTGTAACATACGCCAACAATATCGCTATTGAAACTATCATTATGGATCTACTCAATGCAACACCCACAAAATCCAACAATGGTGTAAGAATTGCTAAACCTATGCCTAAAATGACAAGACCGACCAAGTTTACAAGCATAATACTTTTTGTACGACTAGTTGCTAAAAGTTCACCATTATAGACTGATGAAATGGCAGTCAGACCTATTGCAACAGACAGAATTGTTGCAGGTAAAGCCCCAGGTAAATATTGCTGTCCAAAGAGCTGAACAAAACCTGAGGCTAGAGCCGCTATTCCAAATGACATTGGAGTAGCAATTAAGGTGACATAACGGGTGTAAGTTTTTGCCAATTCCTTAAATTCATCAATCTTTTTAGTTGCATCCAAAGTAGATAAGCTTGGCACTAAAGCGGTGGTAATAGCATTAGGTGCAAATGCACCTATTGTAGCAGCTGTTACAGCAATATTGTATATTCCTAAATCACTTAACTCTAATTGCATGAAGGCGAATATCTTATCAAGCTGAGTGACTCCGAAAATGATTAATGATGTTACTAACAATGGAAGTGAATAGTTCATTATGAATTTCGGAGATACTTGTTCATGGTTAACCCAAAGAGGTTTTAGACACGAGATACTGGTTAGCATAAGAAAGATAATATCTCCGATTACAAATGCTATCATTATGCCTAGAAGACCTTGTCCTGCAATTGCTAGGCTTGCTCCCAGAATGTATTTTACTGCAAATGAAATTATTAAAAATAAACTAGCTCTTGGGATACGCTTCAGTCCAACTAATCCACCATAGAAGACTTGGCTCATCGAAAAAATCCATGTATCCAAGGCGAGAAGTTGAATCCATAATATTTTCGCTTCACCTCTAAATAATGTTTGTGTAATTGGTTCTGCTAGAAAGTAAAGAAGAAGAGAAAGAATAGTGGCTATTGTTAGTGCGATGAGTATAATAATAAAGAAACTTCGAGTAGCTTTTCCTTTTTCATTTCGGCCTAGAAATTCAGGGATAAGTTTAGTGACTGCCTGCGGAATCATAATATTGGTTGGAATTATCTGTGGAAGTGAGAAATTAGTAAGAGTCGAAAAACCAAAGATAATAAGCTGGATTCCAGCGTAAATACCTATTTCGGCTGTTGAAAAGAGGTTAGCTATTATTATGAAATAAATAGTGTTCATACCAAGGATAACAATGTTTGAGAAATAGATTGATGTGGCACCTTTTGCAACAGTTGTATCATCACCTTCCAATTTGAAATTCACCAGATTATATTTTAAGGCGTAAATAAATGACTCCTTATTCTTTTCCTTTTAATCCAAATATTTCTTAATAAGATCTTCTGTAAATATCTCAGATAACCAATTAATCTTCCCAAATGACCTTTTTGCATCACCACTCCAAACAAGCCTAATGTCTTTAGCAATATCATTAGGCTGTCTTTCAGTTGTATCAAATTCAGCAATGGTACTTGGTCCGAAACTACGCAATGCACTCGCGAAGCATATATCAAGTATCTCTGATGAAATATTATCCTTAATTTTCTTATTCGAGTAAGCACGTTTGAAATATCTCGCTTCCAGCTCCTTTGGGGAACATCTCAGGACTGCTACAAACTCGATTTCATCTTGTGAAAGAATGAATGGAAGAAGATGTCCAACCAACACTACTTTTCTTCCCTTAATTTTTCGCAAAACTTGTTTCCTTAATTTATCAGTATCCACCTCAAAATCTTCACCATCAGAAAGAACACCACCTGATTCTAATGCAATCTTATTCAAATCCAGAAATTTGTATTTAAGACTATCCGCCACTATTTTACCTATGGATTTCTTTCCGGTTGCAGGTGATCCAGTTATTCCAATAATATTTAGTGGTTGATTACCCAAATGATTCACATAGTTCATGATGTTAGAGGATGTAAGATTTACTCCACCGTTTCTTCAATAGGCTCAACAGTCAGAAGCATTCCATCTCTTTTTAGAATTTTGACTTTTGCACCTCGTTTGATAGAAAATCTTGTTTTTACCTTCCAATATTCACCTTGATAGAGAACAAATCCTAATTGATTTGGAGAAAGGTTATCAACAGATTCGCCTACACCACCAACCACTCCTTTGATAAAGGGCTGCAACTGCCTAGCTTTGAGGATTTTATAGGCAGCAAAGATGAAAAAAGATCCCACAATTGGTGGGACAAATAAGATTGTCATTCTCAGAGTATTCAACCACTCCTGAGACACTACCCAAGGGCCAGCTGGGATCATTAACATGCCACCAACTAACATAGAGAATAATCCACCTCCTCCCAAAATACCGAATCCTGGTGTAAATAATTCAGCCAATAATAAAATAGTGCCTATCCCCAGCAATATGATTGCACCAAAATTTACTCCTGTTATACCTAGACCAATTATACCCAAAATAACAAGGATTGCCCCTAGAACTTCCCCTCCATAACCAGGAGAAGTCACGCCAAAGATAAGCGCATAAATTCCGATAATGAATAATAGGTAGCTTAACACTGGTTCAGATAGAAATTGAAGAACAGTTACCCTTAAACTAGGAGACCACTGAACAATTTCAGCATCTAATGTTTTGAGAGTTAAAGGTCCTTCAGCAGTATCAATTTCAGTACCATCAAGCATTTCAATTAACTCATCAATTGAAGAAGCTATGATTTCTATCACACCACTCTCAATTGCTTCCTCAGCTGAAAGATTCAAATTTTCCAGTATGAAAAGACGAGAAGCTGTTTCATTCCTACCATGCATATGTGCTTTCTCAACCAAAAACGCTTCCAGAGCATTCAAGACTTTTGGGTCTTCCACAGGTACTGCACCACCTAATGGATCCATCAAAACTGGCTGAGCAGATCCAAGAATAGTGTGTGGTGCCATTGCTGCAACGTTTGTAGAAAGAAGAATATAGGTTCCTGCTGACCAAGCTTTAGATCCAGTAGGAAAGACATAACCAATAACTGGGACATCAGATTGTTCTATTGCTTCAATTATATTGAAAGTTGCATCCAAGTTACCACCTGGTGTATTGATTATGAGAATTATTAGACTCCCAGATGCAGAAGCACTATCCAATGCTTCATTTACAAGCTCATATGACATAGGAGATATTGAGCCTTCAAGAGTTACAATCATTAAGTTAGGCGTTTCCGCAACAGCAAACCCGGGTATAAACAAAAATAGGGATATGAAACAGATTAACAATCTTCTGCAGTGCAACATAAATTCACCTTGAAGATGGAATTATTTTTTCTTTTCAGCTTTCACAAGGCCAAGTATTGTTGCAAGATCCTGAGGAGCCCCAGCTGTAGTTACAACCACCATGTTCTTTTCGCGTGCAATTTCAGTCATTGTTTGAAGTTCTCGCAACCGTATGGCACTTGGATTCTTTGCGTATTGCACCGCAGCTAGTGCCATCTTTTCGGATGCTTGGTGTTCACCCTCCGCAATAATAACTCGAGCTCGTCTTTCACGCTCTGCTTCAGCTTGTTTTGCAATTGCTCTTTGCATAACATCCGGTAATTCAACGTCTTTGATCGCAAGTGCTGTTACTTTTACACCCCAAGGATCGGTTGAACTGTCAATAATGTCCGTTATCCGTTTTCCTAACTTATCCCGCTCAGTGAGAAGCTCATCAAGGTCAACTTGACCCAAAACATCCCTTAATGTTGATTGAGCCAATAAATCTGTAGCTAAGTTGAAATTTTCAACTGAAACAATTGCCTTTTCAGGTTCAAATACTCGATAATATACTACAGCATTAACTTCCACAGTTACATTATCTTTAGTTATGACACTTTGCTGAGGCACGTCAAAGGTAATGACTCTAAGGTCAACCACATTAAATATATCTATTATGGGAATTCTTAGAAACATCCCTGGTCCTTTTGTCCCTATCAATCGACCCAATCTGAAGATTACTGCCCGCTCATATTCCTTCACTATCTTTATTGAGGCTGCAAATAATATTAAGGAGGCAATGATTACGAAACCTATAAGAGAAGAATAATCTGCAGAAGCCATATTATTATTAGAAACAGGCAAGTCCTTAAAGATTGCGAAATATTCTTTTTTTCATAAATTATTAATGCAAAAGTTAATCACGATATTGGGAAATAAATGAAATAAGAGCAGATAATATTTATATGTGGCCTAAAGAAATTAATTTAACAATTTGTCTGTTCCACCAGAATATGCATGGCTATTTCCCATAATTATGCCTCTTGTGATTGGGTTACTTCTAGGAGCTATAATCAGACGAACTATAAAGCTGGTAATAGCTATAAGTTCACTAATAACAATTCTTGCTGCAACAGGATATGTTAGTTTAACAGTACATGATATTTACGATACATCTATGGAGGTACTACCTAGGTTATTTGATTCAGGTTACGGATTACTTGATGTAATACCCTACGCCTCAGCATCCTTATTAATTGGTTTAGGAATAGGATTATGGAAAGGATAGAATTAATCGATTCAGTTATTGTAATGTGTTCTGTAACGATTCAAAATATTCTATAATTCCATTATTTTATAAAGAAACCAATCTGTAATTATTGAGATTTTTAAAAATAAAATCATAAGATGAAAAAAGTGCTCCGGGCGGGATTCGAACCCACGTCGTCGACGTGAGAGGCCGACATGCTTGACCGGACTACACTACCGGAGCTTGGCACATCTTCAAATATCTTCTACTTTAAAGGATTAGCTTGAATGTTATAGTTATCATTACTAGAAAGAAAGAATTGAGATATTTGTTGAAAAAATAACCATAATATCTGGATTTTGTCAAACCTCTTAATTCACTTGTAAAATACTATTGAGTGTTTCCAATTTAAACAAAAGTAGTGATGTTTTGAAACACTAAGGCGGGTATGGATGAATATAAGGAGAACATTTATTGTTTTAGGATTAATTCTTATTCTATCAAGTCCAATCGTATTGGCAGCCTCAATTACAGTGGTGGCAAGTAAGACGGAATATAATCCAGGTGATACATTAGTTATTTTGGGAACAGCAACACCGGGGTCAGCGGTCGCAATTCAAATCTATAACCCAGCCGGGAATCTTGTAGGAGTTGATCAATCGAATACTCGTGATGATGGGCAGTATGTCGTTGAAGTATTCAATTTTCCTGAAATTCCTACTGTAATGATGCCATATGGAACATATCTTGCAAGGGCAATAGATGCAGCTACAGGTGAATCTGCAGAAATATATATTGAATATACTGTATCCACATCACCACCTGTTATTCCAAAGGATGATACTCCAGACCAACCTTTGGTTTTACAGATAATTGTAAGAACTGGATCTTCATATCAGTTAGGTGACGAAATTAGAGTAGTGATTTTATTCAATTATAATGGAACAGCCATAGATCCTTTTGTGAAAACGGCAAGTGTTCATCTTCCAAGTGTTGGGCAGGTTGCACCTGAAACAATTAGTTTAGTAGCCATCGATACGGGTCTGTTTTATTTTGATTATACACCAAATGAGCTGGGAACATATGTTGTTCAAGTTGAGGGAACAGCTAACGGAACAAGCAATATTAGGGTTGAAACATTTCATATTACTGAGCGTTTTGCTACTGAGGCAAACTTGAATGATGTAGAGAACACTATAGTGGATAGAATCGCTTTGGCCCAAAGTGATATTGTTGAGAATGTAAATGATGCTATTTCTTCAGTTCAGAATAATGTTAATAACCTTGAGGAAAAAATCAATTCACTTCAAACAATAATTGAGGAGACAGTATTATCTTCAAGAAATATCCTTCAGGGAGCAATATCCTCAGCAGTAACCGAAATAGATGGTCAAATTTCTTCATCCCAATCAGATATAGAATCCAATATTGGATCTCAGATTGAATTGTCTGAAGAGACAATCATTTTAGCAATTGATGGAGTACAAACAACAGTTGTGACATCAGTTGTGGAATCAGGTCAAACAATTTCAAGTGATATCAACCAATCTATTGATTCTGTAGATACAATGAAAACTAACTTAGATTCAGTTAGTGCAGGAGTATCATCAGCTTCAGTCTGGATTACTGTTGTTGGGATAATTGCAGCAATTACACTTGCACTAGAACTAGTCATGTTTGTAAGAAAGATATCATAAATAGAAAACAACTTATTTCTCTTTTTTAAATCTGCGGTCTATATCTAATGCAAAATAAGCCCCTCCTAGTGCAGATATTGGAAACCAGAGTAACCAAACTCCAATTAATAAAAACAAAATGTAGAGATAGATATGCAGAGCAATTGCAAAAACTTCTATTCGGCCTCTTTTCAATAGAAGCCCACCTGAACCCCATAAAATAAAGTTCAAAAAAACTGCCCACATTAACCTAGATCTTTTAATCCCGATTTGAGTCAACCTAAAATAACCTACGTACAGCACCTTTATTCTTATGGATTAATCTATTAGCCTTTTATTAATGGAAAAATGAAGTACTTATAAAGAGATTTACTTCTCGCAGAAATAGTTAGAATTGGCGAAGATGAAAGTTTCAGTTATCGGTCTCGGGAAGGCAGGTCTGCCTCTTGCGACAGTTATCGCTGATAGCGGTATTAACGTAACTGGTATTGACATTAATTCAAAAAGGTGTGAATTGATCAATAGTGGAACAAATCCAATTAAAGAAGAACCAGGACTTCAAGAATTAATAAAGAAACATGGAGGGAAAAATCTGTTTGCCACATCTGAATATAATAATGCGAAAGATTGTGGAATTTTCATTGTTATTGTTCCGTTATTTTTAGATGAGAATAATAATACAGATTTTTCTTCGTTAAAGAGTGCATTTACCAATATTGGACATATTCTTAAGAAAGGAGACATTATAGTTTTAGAGACTTCAGTACCTCCAATGACTACAGAAACCTTGGTGAAAAACTGGCTTGAAGAAGGGAGTAATCTGAAGCTTGGTGATTTTTATCTTGCAAATTCTCCTGAACGAATTATGACAGGTTCAAGCATATCTAGACTACGGGAATTTCCGAAAGTGATAGGTGGTGTTGATAAGGAAAGCGGACAAAAAGCGTATGATGTCTATAAACTATTTATTCCTAATCTGCATCTTGTTTCGTCTGCTAAGGTAGCTGAATTTATCAAAATTATTGAAGGATGTTATAGAGATAACAATATTGCTTTAGCTAATGAATTGTATAAGATTTCAAATGAACTGGGGCTAGACTTTTTTGAGGCAAGAAAGTGGGCTAACCATGATTATTGTGATATTCATTTACCTTCCACAGGTGCAGGAGGACATTGTATTCCTCTTTATCCGTGGTTTTTGATAAAAGAAATGGAGAAGAAAGGTAAAAATCTTGATGTTAAGTTACTTAGAACTTCTCGTGAAATAAATGATGAAATGATAGAATTTTGGGCTAAGAAGATTATTCAAGAAGGAGACAAGTTGAAAAAACCAAATTCTAAAGTAAAAGTGTGTATTAATGGGATATCATATAGAAAAGGAGTCAAAGAAGTTCATCATAGTCGTAATTTAGCTTTGACCAAACTTTTGGCGGACAAAGGAGTAGATGTTTTTGTTTATGACGAGTTATTCACAAAAGATGAAGTGTTGAAATTAGGTTTAAAATGGGGAAATCCGGAAGAAGCCGATTTATTATTCGAACCATTTAAGTTAGTCTTGAGGGTTTCCAATCATGATTCATAAGCCTAATGTTTAATGAATATCATTCAAGAAAATATTTTATAGATTGCAGTCATTAAACAATATTATTTTTTTGTCTAAAAAAAGGGAGCAATGATAATACATAGAAGTGGCGCCCTGGCCGGGATATTCCGATGGCTTGAAATTTCCACCATCTTTTGAACCCGGGTCACAAGAGTGACAGTCTCGCATACTGGACCGAATTATACACGGCAATTATCTACGTTGGATCTTTGCCGCTCTATACTACCAGGGCGACAGCATCACTTTCGAATATATCCAATTAAATACTTTGGGTTTAAATAATTCAAATATTGAATTTATAATTAGCTTATCAAGAAGTAAGGTATATACACAGGATATTTACGGGTATAGTACATCTTGGGCCCGTAGCTCAGCCAGGGAGAGCACCGGTGGGAAGAGAAATCTTCTCGGTGAAGCTTTTAACCCGGGTGTCCTGGGTTCAAATCCCGGCGGGCTCGCTTATCCTGAGTTCCATTTATAAAAATAAAGAGACTCGTTTAATGTATTCGCATAATCCAACATAATACTCCGCAAATATATCTAAGAATAGTCTATAACATACTCAAGAGCAATGTGTAAGCATATTAGCAAGTGAAAACTTAACATACCTATAAATAATTGGGAGTTTATACTATTTTTTCTTAACTATACCAGCTGGCTTTAGTCTTTCTAAAGGAGAAAGAATTGAATGGCGTGGACGTAGGAGTTATCTGTCTCAAATAGGATTGTTATTACTTGGTGTTCTTTGTCTTTTTTTGGAAGTATCTATCTCGGGTATGATATGGTTTTGGATTGGCATCATTTTCTTTCTTATAGCATTTTTCAGGGTATATTCAACCGAATACGTTCTCACTAATCAAAGAGTTTATTCCAAATATGGACTAATTAGTAGAAAAACCTCTGAGGCACGTTATAAATGGATAACCGATGTTCAAGTCCAACAAGCATTTTTGAGTAGAACAATGAATCTAGGGAGTATTCGAATAAATACTCCAGGATCTAATATTACTGAAGTTAATTTCTTCGATGTTAGTGACCCAATGACCATAAAACAGAGAATAACCAATTTATCTGGAAGAATGAAAGAGGCAGATAAAATCATACAGAAATTAAGAAGAATGGAAGAGGAATATGAACTTGGTAGAATAGATAGAGCAAAGTATGATGAACTAGAATCTAAATACAGACAACAATTATCCAATTATCAGGTAACACCACCACCCCGAAAGGTAATTGTGGAACCCAAAGCTCAACCTCTAAAAGAGAATAGTGAAACCGAATTTTGTGCAAAATGTGGTGAAAAGATAGCTAAATCAGATACCTTCTGTCGAAGATGTGGTAACAAGAGAACTAACACATAAAATTCAAGATCAATAGTTCATTTGATTTTTGTTATATTTTGCGTCTGTCTTTTATGATGTAATATGCAGGTATCCATACTCCAATTGCAATAATTATAGTTAGAATAAACTGAATTTCTGTAAGGTCCATTTTTCCATATGTAAAAAAACATATTAATATACATATTCCTACTTGAAAAAATAGTATAACATTTTAGCTAGGTTTTTCTAAAGAACAGTTTGATAATGCTGGGTCTTACTGCAAATACGACCATTGATAATCCAACGACCACTTTAAGAGCATCAAAAGGAAAAACAAACTCAGTGTTTGCAAGAGCCTGAATTTCGTATATCAAAACTAGAATTCCGTATAACAGGACAAAACCCCTCACTAAAATGTAGAAATCAAGCAGGTCGTCTGAACTCAACTACTGTCACCCCATATTTACCCCCCTATGACCGGTTATATATTTCACGTTTATTTTTGATGGTTGGTTGATGGATTAATATACCATTTACGGACTCTTTATGTCGTTATAAGTTTAATTAAGAGCGCATAAGTGGAGATAACCATATTTTAATGAAATAATATGTAGTTTTATGAATTATTATCATCGAAAAGGGTGAGATAAGGAATATTACGGCACATATAGAGATTTTTAAGGCAAGTTTATGATAGTTAAGAGAATCTAATCTAAAGAATATTGTTATACTGCCTATTCTCAATGTAAAGCTTATCTTTTAAGCCTGATTATCAGGTGATTACGGGGATAGCTATGGTAAACAAAATACAATGTGCACACATTTTAGTGGAAAAACAAAATCAAGCCCTTAAAATTATGGAGCGAATTAGAAAAGGAGAAAAATTCGGAAAACTTGCGCGTGAACTATCGTTATGCCCCAGTGCAAAAAGAGAAGGAAATCTGGGTTATTTCGGGAGAGGCCAGATGGTAAATGAATTTGAGAGTACAGCATTTAAGCTTCAAGTTGCAGAGATATCAGACCCTGTAAAAACAAAATTCGGATACCACATCATCAAAAGATTATCATAAATAAAAGAAACTCAAATTCAATAAAAGCTAATTAAAAAACTGAAAAATGATTAAAAAGATTATTTAATTGATAATAAAACATCATTTAGATCAGAAACAAATTCTTTAAGATGCTTCGCTTCAGTATGCGGCATCACTAGAATTCTAATACAAGTTTGGCAAAGAGACAATATCCATCCTTTCTTTAAGAGCTTGTCAACTACCAATTTATCATCTACACCTGAGCAAGTAAACCCAATGATGTTCATTGTGGGCTTGATTATTACTTGAGTTCTATCCAACTTTTTTAATTCTTCGTAAAGAATTGCAGTATTCTCAATGCATTTCTTCACTATTGATCTGTACCCGCTTCTTCCAAGACTTTTCATAGCTGTCCAGACAGCAATTGATGGAGCAGCAGGCCTTGTGCCTTGAAGAGTTGTTAGATTCACTTTACCTAAACCTATGTAATCAACTGATCTATTTATTATAGAAAGAAATGACGTATCTCTAAACAGAATACCTCCTGCTGGAATGGGACACAACCCCATCTTATGAGGATCAATAGTTATTGATTTAACACCAGGAGCCTCAAAATCAAAAACTCCTTCATAAAGTCCTAGATCTTTTAGAAATGGAATTACAAACCCTCCAAATGCAGCATCAACATGCAAGAATACATCATTTTCAAGAGATATATCTGAGAGTTTAGGTATATCATCCACAGTTCCCAAAAGTGTAGAGCCTGCAATCCCGATTATGGCAAGTGTTTGTCGATTAATTTCATTTTCAACTTCAGATATATCTATTTTGAATTCATTCGTTAAAGGTACTTCAACGAGTTTTAATCCAAGAATATCAGCCGCTCGTTCAAATGAATAATGTGCAGAAATAGGGATGATAACTTCATTTTTTCTGTTATTGCATTGCTTTTTGGCAACCCAGAGTGCTGTGATGTTCGCCTCAGTTCCACCTGAAACAATGTGGCCTGCTGCATGAGAATTTGAAAGAAGAACTCCCAGCATGGAAATGACTTCTTTCTCGAGATTTGAGGAACCTGGAAAGAGGAATTCATCCCCAAGATTTTTTTCCAATGCAATAGAATAGGTCTTCTTAGATATTTCAAGAGGATTAGTGCACATAGAAGCTAAAATTTTACCTGAACTGTATTTTTGGTCCTTGCATAATCTCTTTTGTAAGATTTTAAGAATTTTTTCTTCACTAAATCCTTTTTCTTG
>Ga0208521_1000026_pt1 | contig 92577 bp, 90 predicted proteins | sample ETNtaG_24_FD_185754 | JGI IMG/M metagenome (GOLD analysis project Ga0208521, IMG submission 185754) | Marine microbial and viral communities from oxygen minimum zone, Eastern Pacific Ocean - ETNP201306SV47 (SPAdes) (version 2) | ecosystem: Environmental > Aquatic > Marine > Oceanic ... | reverse complement strand
TGCACATAGTTTTGTTCTTTAGGAGGAGAAACATATGATTTGTGCAGCGTGAACTGGGTGTTAGTGATTACGTGTTATTTTCAAGCGGTCTGGCAGGATCCGCCGTCCATTCAACCATGGAACCATCATAATTCTTGACATTTTCATGACCAAGAATTTCACTAAGGGCAAACCAAGGCACGGTCGCCCAATGTCCAGTGTTGCAAAAAACAATTTCTCCTTCTTTGGATTCTATGCCTGCTTCTTTAACCAATTGCGCTAAAACAGCTGAATCTAAAAAAAAGGTTGTATCGCCCTCTATCAAAGTTTGCTGTTGCAGATTGAATGAGCCAGGGATGGTCCCTGCCGCCAAAGCTTTACCGCTTTTAGATTTTCCTAAAAACTGTTCTAATGGCCTGGCATCCACCAGAATAGATTCGTTATTTGCTAAAGCATTGACTACATCTTCTGTCGTTGCAAGATGCTTCGGCTGGAAGTCAGCTTTAAATATTTCCGCTTTAGGATTGACGGCGCCAGTTTCAATTTGGGTCGGCAGCTTTCCTAGCCAAGCAGCATAACCGCCGTCAAGAATGGAAACTTCATTGTGACCAAGTACTTTAAAAGTCCAGTAGACTCTGGCCGCACTGCCGAAATCAGTCGAGCTCACTCCGCCAGGAACAACAATGACATGGCTGTCATTACCAATGCCTAGACCTCCAATTAAAACCTCAAGATCCTTAAGAGGTGGGAGTTTGCCTACAATTCCATCAATAGTTGTACGCCAACCATCTTCCAGATAATTGCTGTAAACAGCTGTGGGGATATGATTAGCTTCAAAAGCATCCTTTGAGCCTCCATCAATTTTATTCCGTATGTCCAATACAATCAATTTCTCATTACTTAAGTTATTTTTTAACCAATCAACACTAACCAAAGGTTCTGCGGCATATGATTTCAGGGTAAAAAATAAGCTAAAAGCAATAGTAACTATAATTGCAACTAATTTATCTTTGTTTAACATTTTTTCCTTTCTACGATATGCTTTGTTTGCGAAAGATACCGCAAGCCGAAAGGGATGATTTATGATCATCTCTTTAGCTGAATTTATGATTCGCCCGCAATCTGACTATCAAATCGGCGAATATCCCGTCTATAGAATAATTTTCTAAATATTCAAATATTTTTTATGATATTTATCATTATTTTCTATATATATAGTAATATATAGAATATTTTTCTAAAGTTATTGAATACAATATAATTACATTTTACTATCAACTAGCGAGAAAAGAGAAGGTGTAACAAGATTTGTTAGATCTTATCAACGGCGCTTTGGTGGATTGGCCTGATCGTCGTGATTATGTGGTTGTTCTTTTAGAGCGGCCACATAACCAACTATTAAAATTTAGTGCCCAAACTAAGAATTATTTCCCTGCCTGGTTCGGGGTAAGCGTTATATGCCCCAAGTGTGCTGGAACTCGCTACTGCATAGTTATGATACTTATCATCAAAAATATTATTGATTGATAAGGTGGAAAAAAATTTGCCAAATTTAGAAGCAATACTCATATTAGCTATAATATAGCTTGGAATTTTAGTATCTTGAAAGTTTTCATCATCACTCTCCATTCTCATATCATCCTGATATTTTATTGATGGAGTAATTCTCGTAAAATCTGAAACCTTCCATTCAAGACCAGTATCTAAAGAGTATTGTGGAACAAGAGGGACATCATTTCCTTTAAAATCTGTTGCATAAGTTCCTTGATCTCCTGAAATGTATTTAGCTTTTGCGAATGTAAAATTATTCGTCAAATTAATTTCATCCGATATTTTATTTCTTGTATGCAACTCAACACCGTATCTTCTCGTAGAACTCATATTAATATTTTCAAAAGCGTCAGTATCATATGCAAGCTCATTTTTACCCTCAATGATATATGTTGATATGTTAGAAGAAAAATCATCAGATAAAAATTTTGAACCTATTTCAAAATCTTTAGTTGTTTGAGTGTTCAGCTCTAAAGAGGTACCGCCAGATCCTCCAATCCTATCATCAATATTTGGATACCTAAATCCATTTCCTAATCTTCCATAAATAATTGTATTTTCATTAACTGTGTGATCCAAACCAATGTTAACTGCATAATTTGTTTCTTGATCAGAAAGAGTTTTGTGCTCTTCTTGCCAACCAGCATAATCAGGTGCGTTGGTATCTAAATAATCTCCTATTGTTATAGTATTTCTTTGTAATCTTAATCCTGTTCCTAAAGTTGTAGTATTTGTTAGATATATAGACTGTTGAGCATATGCGGATTGAGTTGCTTGCCAAGCATCATACACATGCAAAGGAATGGCATTTTTAGTTTCTTTTCGATGAGACTTATAGTCTGCATATTGAAGATCTAAACCATAGGTTGATTTTGAAATTTTTCCAAACAAATTTGTTAGATGATTAATTCTTGGCGTAAACTGATAATTCGTTAAGGATGTATCGCTGTAGGAAGGATAATTAGTAGATTGTAAATCTGAAAATGAATCCTTTAATCTAAAACTGCTATTTAAAATAAAAGTCATATAATCATTTAATTTATAATCCCCGCCATAAAGAAATGAACCTCCTACGCTATTAATGTAATCATCAGGAGTATCAGAGCCCCTTCTATCAGTGAAAAGTTGATCTTGGTTTCTATCACTTGGTGTGCTCATAATTTGTTCATTAAAACTTATGGCAAAAAAATGATCGCCTTTTTTTCCGGGACATCTTAGTTCAGAGGTTAAATTATTTTGTTGTTGTTCATTTTCATCCCTGTATCCATCTGTTTCGCTGTGATTAAAATATGTACTAAGAGAATAATTATCTAATTTTTGAGAATTATTCCAAACAAGTTCTTGGTTGTTAAAGGTACCAGTTTTTAAAATTACTTCATTTATATTTTTTTTACTAATTTCTGGATTTGTAATAATATTTATTGCTCCTCCTATCGCTCCATCACCGTAGAGTACGGATGCTGCACTGCCCTTAAAAATCTCTATTCTATCTATGCTTTTCATGGGTATGCTGGGGAAATCAATTTCAGACATGTCTATATTATTTAAACGCTGACCATTAATTAATATCAGCACATTGCTTTTTGCTTGCGCCCCCATACCTCTGATATCCAAAGTTGTTTCGCTTCCTGATGAATTTGATCCGTATATGCTTCTGCTTTTTATCCCGCTCTCTAGATCAAGAATGTCGTGAATTGGAGTGTTTTCGTATTCTTCTAAATCTTTTCGATCAATAATAATATTAGATGACCCTGAAATAGGTGTGGAAATCGTCTTAGACAAAGGTTCGTAAACAGGAATGTATACTGTTACTTCTAAAGGTACTGCACTGGTACAAAATAAAATTAAAAATAAGAATAATTTGTATTTTATATAATCCATTTACCTCCGCCCACCCAATTTTAGATTTTAATCTAATTTTTTTGCAATTTATTTTTTAATATTTTTTAAATATTCAGATTCTTGCTAATAAATTAGAGATTAAATGATTAGTTTTTTTATTTACTGCCTCTAGATATTTAATTGAAAATGTTAACAGACCAGTAAATAAGCACGTGCTAATTAGAGTATTCTTAAAGAATGGTATGGCTAAAGTATAACAAGTAATTAAACCTTCAATTGTTTTGGGATAGTAATCCCATATCATCCATTCAGCAAAGTTTGTCGTAATGAAGAACCACACACTGCCACCTACGGCCATAATTCCTAACCTTACGTAATTCTTGCGCATAGGTGCAATCAAAGCTATTGCGAGAATAGAAGAATATATTACAAATTGATAAGAGTAAAAGCCAATTATAACATCGCTTATAAACATTGCCACAATAGGTACCGCCATACCAAACCACCTGTCTTTTATAAGCATTGGGGCCATAATGGCAGATGCTAATATTGGTGTAAAATTTGGCGGATGAGGAATAATTCTAGACAGTGCAAGAATTACTCCAAAAAATAAAAGATAAAAAAATTTATTATACATTGCTTATTCCTCGAGCATTTTTATACGTAAAGGGTTTCCGGCCTTAAAACTTAGTGTTAATTACCGTTGCGGGTACAGGCAATGAATCAAACATTGTTTCCCCTTTAATACGCGTAGTTTGATTATAAATTATATAAATAATATTTCAATGATAGATTTGATATAAGAAACATTGAATGAAAAATCATACAAAAAAAAATAAAAATATCATTGAAGGAAGATGGTGGAAAATTAATAACAACATAAAAACTAGTATTACCGCAAAATATGACAAGATAAAAGATTGGGTTATGGATCCCAAGGGTTACTTTCTAATTAAAATTGATACAGAGAAAAATTTAATAAGGGTTGCTTACTGTATTTTTTCTAAACTAAATAAGGATCCCATTCACGATATGATAGCTGAAGTTACAGGTAAAACAGCTTTAGAAATAGTTAACACACTTATAAAAAAAAATTTCATTTCAACTTTACAACATGCCGCTGATATGGGCATAGAACTACATAAAGCTGAATTAGCTTTGAAATATAACTTTAAATATATCCAAGATAAAGACTTAGAAATTTAATATTTTTTAAGAATTTCCTATAAAAAAATAATTGAGGTTAAATATTTTTTGACATTAATTTTTTTTCATATATATACGAAATCGATTTCGTATGAATTTAAAAAAATTTGCAAAAAAAATAGGAGTTAATCCCTCCACGGTTTCAAGAGCTCTTAATAATTATCCTGATATAAGTTTAAGGACTAAAGAAACAATCAATAATTTAGCAATAAAATACAATTATTCAGCTAATACAGCTGCTAGTACAATTGGATCAATTAAAATTAAATCAAACCAAAGAATACTTATAGCAGATAAGATAAGTGAAGAAGCTCTTAAAATTTTTAAAAAGAAAAAGATTGCAATTGATCAAAAATACAATCTCAATGAAGATCAATTAGCTATAATCATCAAAAATTATGACGGCATCATTATTAGATCTTCCACAAAAGTTACTAAAAAAATAATTCTTTCTTCAAAGAAATTAAAAATAATTGCAAGAGCGGGAGTTGGCGTAGATAACGTCAATGTTAAATCCGCCACAGCGAAGGGTATTGTGGTGATGAATTCTCCTCAAAGCACCTCTAGAACGACAGCAGAACATGCCATCAGTCTTTTATTCAGTTTGGCTAGAAAAATACCCTTTGCGCATTTAAGTTTGATGTCCAAGAGCTGGAATAAAAACCAATTCAAAGGATTGGAAATTAAGAATAAAATTATAGGTGTAATTGGCTGTGGCAACATTGGTTCAAATGTTGTTATGATTGCAAAAGCACTGGGGCTAAATGTCTTAGTTTATGATCCTTTTCTAAGTTCGGATAAAATAGAAGACATAGATGCCGAAAAAGTCTCTCTCGATGAATTATTAAAAATAAGCGATTTCGTATCTCTACACTTGCCGTTAATGGAGAGTACGAAAAATATTATTGATGCAAAGAAATTAAAAATAATGAAAAAATCCTCTTACATTATTAATACTGCAAGAGGTGGTTTGATTAATGAGAAAGATTTATTTCGAGCACTAGTAGATAAAAGTATTGCTGGAGCTGCACTCGATGTTTTTGAAAATGAACCTCTCAAAAATTCTCCTTTTTTTGAACTTGATAATATTATTCTAACTCCTCATTTAGGAGCTTCTACGAGAGAAGCGCAGGATAATGCTGCAATTCAAATAGCGGAACAAATGTCCGCTTTTTTTAATAATGGAAGCATCATCAATTCAATAAATATGACGTCTGTATCTGGACAGGAAAAGAGAAGCCTAGAGCCCTATCTAGATCTTTGTAATAAGTTAGGAAGTTTTGCCGGTCAATTAACTGAGACAGCAGTTAAGGCTATCACGATTGAATTAGAGGGCACTGCGGCAATGCTGAACAAAGATTTATTAACTCGCTCCCTTGTAAATAATTTTTTAGGCTCATTTATTGATAATATTAATTCTATTAACGCCATTGATGTTGCTAAAGATAGAAATATCAGAGTTTCAACATTAATTAATAATGAAACCAGTGAATATAATTCCTTAATTAGATTAATGATCACAACTGAAAGAAGAACCCGGTCACTAGCTGGATCAATTTTTGGGGGGAAATCAAGAATTGTTGAAATCAAGGGCATTAATATTGATGCGGAATTAGGTAATTTTAATATTTACATTACAAATGAGGATAAGGTTGGTGTCATAAGTGAGATAACCAATATTCTTGCAGAAAATAATATCAACATAGCAACTTTTAATCTTGGCAGGGTAACTGAGGACGGGGATGCTGTTTCACTGATACAGACTGATCAACTTTGCAGTGAGAATGTCATAGAAAAACTACGTAAAATTAAAAATGTTAATCAGGTGAAATCTATTGTTTTTTAATGACAAAAAACAATTTTTCAAAAAAAATTTTAACAATTGTCTTAAGCTCCAAAGATAAGCAGCTTTTTCAAAAAAGTAACGATGTAATAATCAATTATTTAAATAGCTTGGATATTACTGCGTTTAAAAAAAATTCACTTGATGAGTATATGGCGTGCGATTATATTTTCACTGATGAGAAGGATCTAATCAGCCATAAAGCTGTGTTTCGTCGTTTAGGAAACATGCCCATTGATTTTTGTTTGCAATATCAAGCGACAAGAAAAAAAAAATTATTATTAGCGGATATGGATGGCACAATAATAGAAAATGAAACTTTAAATGATATTGCTCGTTTCTTAGGAAAAGGGGATCAAGTTAAAAAAATAACAGATTTGGGAAAAAAGGGACGATTGGATTTTTCAACATCATTGGCTAACAGAGTTGGGTTATTAAAAGGGTTGAAGATAAATTCTTTAGAAGAAGCAAAAAAAAACGTAACTTTTATTAAGGGGGCTTCTAGTATATTTTCCTCATTGTCAAAAAATAATATTAAAACAGTGCTTGTCACTGGGGGTTTCAAGCCAATCAGTACGTTTGTGAAAGATAAGTTAAAGATTGACGATGAAATTTCTAATACCTTTGGAATTGAAGGAGATAGATTTAATGGAAAAGTGTATGGATCTGTTGTGGATGCAAGTTACAAAGAAATAATTTTAAAACGTTATAAGGAAAAAATAAAATTAGATAGCAGTGAGGTTGTGGCAATAGGAGATGCTGCTAATGATTTAAATATGTTATTATCAGCAGGGTTGGCCATTGCATACAAAGCAACTGATGTGGTTAGAGCTAATATTGATAATCAAATTAACTATACAGATCTAACCAGTGTTTTATATTTTCTTGGCATTAAAAGTAATAAAAAATGAAAACTGAATTTGAACGAATCAAAAGATTGCCGCCCTATATTTTTTCTGAAATTAACAATCTAAAAGCAGAATTACGAATAAAAGGAAAGGACATTGTTGATTTAGGCATGGGCAATCCTGACATGCCAACACCTAAACATATACGAGATAAGCTGAAGGAAACAATTGATAAACCGGGAACTGGAAGATATTCTTCAAGCAAAGGAATTGTCGGATTGCGTAAAGCTCATGCAAATTATTATAAAAAAAGATTTAATGTACCTCTTGATTTCAATAAGGAAGTTATAGTTACGTTAGGTTCAAAGGAAGGGTTGGCAAACTTAGCTCAGGCAATAACTTCAAAAGGTGATAAAATCATCTGCCCTAATCCTTCATATCCTATTCATCCATACGGATTTGCTATTGCAGGAGCAAAATTACAACACATCAAAACAATCAATGACAACGGCACATTTGATCCAAATTTATATCTTGAACAAATCAAAAACACGCTTGGCAATGATCGCAATAAGGTAAAAGCGATAATAGTATCCTTTCCTTCAAATCCAACAGCACAAGTCGTCGATTTAAATTTTTATAAAAAATTGGTAAGTATTGCCATTAAAAATGAGGCTTACATCTTATCAGATCTCGCATATGCAGAAATATATTATGACGATAATCCACCGCCATCAATATTGCAGGTTGATAATGCAAAGGACGTAGCTGTGGAATTTACTTCTATGTCAAAAACTTTTGCAATGGCAGGTTGGCGGATAGGATTTGCTGCTGGAAATGTAAAACTTATTGAATCTCTCACTCGTATAAAATCTTATTTGGATTACGGAGCATTCACGCCAATACAAGTGGCTGCGGCTTCTGCATTAAATGGGCCGCAGGATTGCGTAAATGAAATCAGAGAAACATATCAAAAAAGACGAGACGTGCTAATTGAATCAATGCGAAGAATTGGCTGGGACATCCCAAAGCCTTCAGCCAGCATGTTTGCTTGGGCGCCCATACCAGAGCCTTATAAGAACAAAGGATCTATGAAATTTGCAAAGGAATTGATGATTAAAGCTGATGTAGCTGTTGCACCAGGCATTGCATTTGGAGAATTTGGGGAAGGGTTTGTTAGAATTGGATTGGTAGAAAATGTTCAAAGAATAAGACAGGCGGTAAGAAATATAAAAGAATATTTCAAATTAAATAATTAGTAGTATACTTCACAAAAAATTATGGAAGAGAAAGCCATTTCCTTAGGATTGCAATGGATGAAACGTTGGAAGTAATATGAAAGACGCTACAAAAATATTTGCGGACCTTACTCGCAAAGAAATTGAAGATAAAGAAAAAACTAAGTGCATTAAATGTGGTCACGAATGCCATTGTGGCGCTGATGGACTGTGCCATTGCATAGTAGAGAATGACGGCAAAAGTTCTTCAATAAAGGGCATTGGAAACCTGTTTGGAACGTCTAATTGCCAATGTTTCGAGTGCAATTGCGCCAAAAAAGAGATGGGGAAGGATGACCCTCATCCTACTAGCTAGCCATTGATTATCATACGATACGGAATCATGGATGAACGATGAAACTTGTGTTGTTTATAAAATTTTTGTGCTCGTACATTCTTATCATCCGTAAGTAACGTAATTCGTTTGCACCCCTTCTCAGTTGCATGCTTCACCGCATGATCCAATAGCATTGAACCTATGCCTGATCCTCGCTCCTCAGGTGAAACAACCATGTCTTCAAGCATAACAACTTGTTCACCCAAAGCTGTTGATACCGTATATAAAAGTATGACCATTCCTACTATTGACCCATTTTTCTTGGCAACAAAAATATTGCCGATATTATCATTGTTGAGTATTTTTTCCAGACCGCGACTTTGTATTTCATAATCAGGTTTGTATTCAACCTCTTGTGAAAATAGATAATCAAGAAGAGCGCATAACGCGGGAATATCTGATGTTGTTGCTGTTTCTATTTTCATAAAACTATCCAACCACCAAAGTTTGATTTAAACTTTCTTCTTCTCAGAGCTAGGCATCTAACAGCTCAACCCAATGTTTTACGGGTATCTTAGTGCCACCTTGAAGGTGCATTAAGCAGCCAATATTGCTAGTTACAATAATCTCCGGTGATGATTTTTGCAGGTTTCTTAATTTATTAATTTTTAATTGCTTTGATAGTTTGGGCTGAAATATAGAATAAGTTCCAGCAGAGCCGCAACAAAGATGGGAGTCAACTACATCTCCAAGCTTATAGCCAAGCCTACTTAATATAGACTCAACTAGCCCCTTTAGACCCAGACCATGCTGCAATGTGCATGGTTCGTGATAAGATATAGTCTTTTTTTCTAGTTCTAATTTAGATAAATCTTTGTCTGCCAAGAACTGAGCAATGTCCTTAGTTTTCTTAGCAACCGCTTGAGCCTTCTTGTGGTATGGATCAGACTCATCAAACATTGACAGGTAATCCTTAACCATAACTCCGCAACCACTTGCACTTGAAATTATAACCTCAGCCTCAGCCTCAAGCCATTTATCAATGTTATATTTAACTTTACTTAATGCATCCTTTGTTGCGCTTAAGTGATGGTCGACAGCCCCGCAACATTCTTTTTGCGGGGTTTCTATAGCATCATAACCAAGCTTTGATAGGATGTTTTTTATGCTATGATTTATATTTGGAGCTAGTGTTGGTTGTACACATCCGCCAAGAAGTAGCACTGTGCCATGCACTTTCTTTGCTTTAGTAAGCTCGCCTTTGGCTCTTGAGTGCCTTAATATAATCCCTACTGAATTGAACAACAAAGGTGTGGTTAAAAATTTACGAACAGTAAATCGATATAACTTTTGCCATAGAGGTCTCTTTGGCTCGATAAGCTCCCTACCAACATCTAATAGGTTGCCATACTCCACTCCAGATGGACAGGTTGTTTCACAAGAACGACAAGTTAAGCATCGATCTAAGTGTTGCAAACTAGAATCAGAAAAATCGTTACCTTCAAACGCGGATTTAATTAAATATATTCTCCCTCTTGGCGAATCAAGCTCATTGCCCAACAACTGATATGTTGGACATGTTGCCAAACAAAAACCGCAATGTACGCATGATTTTAGTATTTTTTCAGCTCTTTTGCCGGCAAGGGTTTTGATTAATTCATTTGATATTATTGTTTGCATTTGCTAAATGAAAATTCCTCTCGGATCAAAAACCTCTTTTAACTTATTTTCGATGTCTTTATGTAGTTGTGATGTCGCTAATTTTGGCTTTTTAGAAAGTATCATCTTGTCTACATAAGTTTTTGGCAACACTTTAAAAGTGACTTGAGTAATTAATACAACCTTGCCCATAGACCCAACCAACAATCTAGACACATCGTAACCAGCAACGTTTTTCATCACCTGACCACCAAAATTTAATATATCGCCGTCTCCAGTTATCACTTGAACCCCAAGCACATAATCAGAAAAATTAGCCCCCCCTTGTGCATATGCAGAACCAACACTTTTAACTCCTTCATCTACAAAAAAAGGTAGTGCTTGATTGTTGTTTTTTAGTAGCTCTTGAATTTCATTAATTGAAGTTCCGGCCTTAAGAGTTATAACCAGCTCCTCGGGATGGTATTCAACAACCCCTGAATAATTTTCCATTCCTAAAACTGACGGCCCGCTTTCTCCACTTGAAATATGCAAGCATTCTGAACTTTTTATTGTTTGTTGCAGTGCTAGTACTTCTTCTTCCATTAAGAATGCTCCAAACTTGTCACAGAACTATTCGATAATCCTCCTGTCTCAACGCAACGGTTAAGGATTGGAATCCCCTTGCCCGGGTTAAGTAGAGATTCTGAATCAAATGTCTGTTTTATTTTTAAAAAAATATCTAACTCTTTTTCAGTAAACTGATGATACATAGCCTCTAATTTCTCAATACCAACACCATGTTCTCCGGTAATAGAGCCACCCATATCAACACTTAGTTTTGCTATATCGAGACCAAAATCTTCGGCTTTTTTTAGGTCACCATCAATATTACCGTCATACATTATCAGTGGATGAAGGTTGCCGTCCCCTGCATGAAATACGTTGGCAACTCGCAGTCCATAATTCTTGCTGAGTTCGCTTATCTTTGCAAGCATCTCTCCAAGATGCCTTCTTGGAATAGTTCCATCCATGCAATAATAATCAGGTGAAATTCGGCCAATTGCTGGAAATGCTGACTTCCTTCCTTTCCAATAAGTTAAACGCTCATTCTCATTATTTGAAACTACCAAACTGCTAGCTCCAGACAAAATATCGGTGACCGTATCCAGTTCTGATTGTACCTCCTTCTCATTACCGTCAAGCTCGCACAGTAACAAAGCTTCGGCCTCTAACGGGTAACCAGCTTTCGTAAAATCTTCTGTGGCATGAATTGCGATCTTATCCATCATTTCAAGTCCTGCAGGGATAATTCCTGCCTTAATGATGTCTGCCACCGAATCTGCGCAATCACGAACAGTATCAAATCCTGCCATTACTACTCTAGCTAACTCAGGAGACTTGGTAAGTTTTAGAGTGACTTCTACAATTATGCCTAGCAAACCCTCTGAACCCGTCATCAGTGCCAATAAGCCCATGCCATCATCTTGTCGAGATAAGACCAATTCTTCCCCGTCAATGGTAAGCATCTTGATGGACTCAATATTGTTAACGGTTAAGCCATACTTTAAGCAGTGAACACCGCCAGCATTTTCAGCAACGTTGCCGCCGATTGAACAGGCTATTTCACTTGACGGGTCTGGAGCATAATAAAGATTGTATATAGATGCCGCCTCACTAACAGCAATATTTCTTATCCCTGGTTCAACTGTTGCTAATTGCTTATCCGGATCTATAGAAATTACCTTATTTAATTTAGACAGCCCCAAGACAACACTGTTTTCTATCGGTGTTGCTCCACCAGAAAGTCCTGTTGCAGAACCCCTTGTAACGATTGCAGTATTTTTTTCTCTGCAAATCCTTAATGCGGTCTTAATTTGTTCAATGTTTTCTGGCAAAACTACAGCCAATGGTTGTTGCTTGTAAGCAAACAGACCATCGCACTCAAATGGTCGCGTAACTTCACTACCAACTATAACAAGACCCCTAGGTAAATTATGTATTAATTCACTTGTAGCTGACATCAACGATTCTCAAATGTAATTATACCATCTTCCCATATATGCTTCATCTAGATTTGTTTGTATTTTAAGATTATGTTTTTCATCACGATCCATCATACCTCCAGCCACATGGCGGTCAATATTTTTCTATAAAAAATATCTTAATCAATATTCCTTGCTGTTTTCTTAACATCTTCCAAAAAAGACCTTCTTTTCTTATCTGAAACAAAAGGCACTTCAAAGTATCTTCGATAATTTATTTTTTTTATTCCGCAAATATGAAAAACACCCCTCTTTAATCTTCTTATGGGCAGATTGAGAAAAAACATTGTCATTGCCAGTCTCGGCGAACCGTAGGTACAAAAAATGATAGCTTTTTTATCTTTTAAATTTCCTATTGGATAACCATAGTTGCCGACAAGTTTTTTAAACGTAAACGCCCAAGGCGGAGCTAGTACTTTATCTATCCATCCTTCAACAATAGCTGGCATCCTAAAATTCCATATAGGGGCAATTAAAGCTATTACATCGCTTTTTTCAATTCTTTCCCTGTGATTTAATACCTCGGAAGTTGGGTCTTCGCCTGCGTAAACTGGATTAAAGTTTTCTTTATACAAGTCAACGCAATCAACCTCATGTCCATTTTCTTTAGCAGTCTCAATGAAGGTATTTTTTATTGAAGCGTTAAAAGATTTGTCATCATAATGTCCGTAAACCAAAAAAACTTTTGTCATTCTAAGATCTTTTTATAATACATATTATAATACATTTTATTATACATTTAACCACGAGGAATGTTGTATTTAAGGCATAAGTTTATTTAAAATAATCAAATGCATTTTTAAATATTTTATATCCGTCAGCGAACACAAAGCTCATATTATGCTTTGATCCTGTTTTATTATCATTTAACCAATCTGGTTCCTGGGTTTTATATAAAGCTCTTTCAGGATGAGGCATCATTGCCAAAACGTTGCCTTTTGCATTTGTCAAAGCAGCTATATCCATATCCGATCCATTGGGATTATGGGGAAATATTTGTTTTGCTAACTTTCCTTTCTTGTCAATATACTGACAAGCAATCAAATCATGTCTTACAAGTTCACCTTGTATACTTTTGGCTACCATAAACTTGCCTTCCTGATGCGCCACGGGTAAGTGCATTTTTTTGATATCCGTTAACCAGGGAGAGCTATTTTTTGAAACTTTTAGATTTATCCAACGACATTGATATACAGCTGAATCATTTTCTACCAAAGCAACTTCTCTAGTAGTTGAATTTATCGCTGGAACAATCCCCAAATTAACAAGGATCTGACATCCATTACATATGCCGATCACCAATTTATCTTTCAATAAAAATTCTGAAAGATGATCGAATAAATTATTTTTAATTTTATTCGCCATTGCATTGCCCGAACCCGTATCATCACCATAAGAAAACCCTCCAGGAAACGCTACAATTTGAAATTGATTAAGCGTTTCAGGATTATCGATCAAATCATTTATATGAACAATTGATCCCTTAAAGCCTGTTTTTGTAAAAGCATGCAACGTTTCATCTTCACAGTTAATGCCATAGCCTGAAATAATTAATGCTCTCATAATTTTTTTATATTTCCTTTATATGCTCTGGTTAGATCACTTACAGTAACTTGGATTGAATCTTTGTTAGAAAGACGACATAAGAATTTTTTCTTCGATGTACATTCTCCAACACGGTTAATGATATGTCGGGTAAATAATTTTTCAAAAAATTTTTTATTGGATGGTTTAATGGAAACAATCATCCGACTTTGAGACTCCGCAAACAGTGTGTTAGCTGATCCAAACAAATTAATTCTTGATAAATCAAGCTGCATACCCGTCTGTGATGCGATGGCCATTTTTGAGAAGGCTACGCCCAATCCCCCCATATGCACGCTAATGGCTGAAGAAATAAGGTCTTTTTTATTCGCCCTGCTGAATACGTTGTATAATTTCAGGGCTTTTTTTGGATTAACAGATGGCACGTTAATATTTTCATATCCGAACATGTTCCCGTATTCTGAACCTCCCAGCTCTTCTTTTGTTTCTCCAATCACGTAGATCAAATCTTTTATCGAGGGACAGATAGAGGTTAAGTCATTAATTGATTTCACTATTCCTAATGATGAAATTAATAGTGTCGGAGGTATGGATATTTTTATTTTATTATTTTTTGCGTCAAAACCGCTGAAATCATTATACATACTATCCTTGCCAGAGATGAAAGGCGTTCGGTACGCAAGAGCATAGTCGTGGCAAGCCTCGGCTGCTTTTTTTAACTGATACAATCGCTCTTCTTCCTCAGGACTACACCAACAAAAATTATCTAAGAGGGCTATCTTTTTTATGTTCGCGCCAAGAACAACTAAATTGCGAACAGCGGTATCCACTGAGCAAGCCGCCATTTTGTATGCATCTAAATTTGCATAACGTGGAAAAGCAGCCTGGGATAGGGCCAGGGATTGATTGGAGGAAAAAAGAGGCTTGATTGCTGTTGCATCACTAAAAACTCTCCCCTCTCCTTGAAGCGGTTTAATAATAGATGTTGCCTGCACTTCATGATCGTATTGAGTGCTGATAAATTCTTTTGAACAAATGTTAGGACTGGCAAGAAGAGTTAAAAGCTCTTTCTTAAAAGAGTGTTTTTTTATTTGTGATTTTTTTATATTTATAAAACTTGGTTTGGATGTTTTTAAGTGAAATTTTGGATACCCTTCATGTAAAAACTTCATGTCCATATTCATCACATCAACATTGTTATAACGAACAATTGCTTTCTTTTTTTTAGTAAACTTGCCAATCGAAGTCGCCTCCACACCACGTTGAGTAAAAATAGAAATAACTTTTTGAACATTCTTTGGATGAACGGCTAGCGTCATCCGCTCTTGCGATTCAGAAATCCAGATTTCCCATGGATACAATCCTTCATATTTGAGCGGAATTTTTTCTAAATCAATTGCAAAGCCCCCGCTTTCTTTAGCCATTTCTCCAACAGAGGATGACAAGCCGCCAGCACCATTGTCCGTAATGCTTGAATATAAATTTTTCTCTCGCAGTTCACGAATAATCACATCCGAGAATTTCTTCTGCGTTATAGGATCTCCTATTTGCACCGCAGTAACAGGGCTGTTTGGATCTAGCTTTTCTGATGAAAAAGTAGCTCCGTGTATGCCGTCTTTTCCGACGCGACCTCCCACTATGATAACATGGTCTCCTGGTTGCGCTCCTTTTAAATGTGATAATTGACCTTTTATTTTACGAGGAATAAGTCCAACTGTGCCGCAGAAAACCAATGGTTTTCCCGCATATCCGTCATGAAAATAAACCGTCCCTTGAGGCGTTGGAATACCTGAGCAATTTCCTCCAACACGCACGCCATTAATAACCCCTTTGGCAATCAAGCGCGCTGGGAGCATAGGATTTTTTTTGTTTTGTTGACGATATAGATCATAATTTTTATGTGGATAGGCAAAATAAAATGCATAGGTGTTGGCAATTGGTTTTGCTCCTTTGCCAAAACCCAGACAGTCACGATTGACGCCCACGATACCTGTTATAGCTCCTCCAAACGGGTCAAGAGCCGAAGGCGTATTATGCGTTTCCACCTTGTGGCACACCAACCAGTCATTATCAAAACTAACAGCTCCTGCATTGTCCGAGAAGAGTGATACGCAAAAATTATCTTTTCGTTTTTTTATGATTTTTCTTGTTGCACCACGAATGTACGTATTAAAAATGCCTTTATGAATGTTGTCAATGGAAGATGAAAATATTTTGTGCTTGCAGTGCTCGGACCAAGTTTGGGCCAGTGTTTCAATTTCAACGTCAGTTGATTGTCTTTTTTGTTTATTAAAATACGCTTGAATAGCTTGCAGGGAGGCGACATCCAAGCCAAGCGGGCCTCTTCTAATTTTATTATTTTCTAAAATCCCCTGTTTGCCAATTTGATGAAGTTCTTCTTGGGAAACATTCAAATTTATTTTTTTCGTTATGTATTTTTTTTGTGATAATTTTACATTGAAATCAGTTATTTTATTAGAGCGCAATTTTTTGAGATAATCCTTGAAACTTAAAATAGTAATGCCGTGTATCAATGGATTAGAATTTTCAGCGGCAACAGCGTCAATGATATTCTTCTCTTTGGTGTCCAGAAAATATAAAAGAGCGCTTCCAATCGAAAGGCTCTTTTTTACATTTTTTAGATTTTCTCTAATAATTTCTTCAGCTGTATGACCCACATTGTCTGTGACACCGGGTAAATAACGAACTTCAATCACCCATTTAAATTTCCCATAAGCGCTTAGAATTTTTATAATATTTTTTGCATTAAGATTTTGCTGGGAAACAGGATTGCACAACAATTGACCAGCTTGAGTAAATTGTTTGACGGATAAATTGACTGAAACATAGTAGACTTCAGTAATTTTTAAGTTAGCCAGTTGTTTCCGAGAAAACAGGGCCGCAAGTGATTTTTCCCTTCCAGTTGAATGTATATTTAATATCTGGATTTGACTTGGCATCAATAACGTAGATTTAATTTACGAATTAAATAATTAAAGTATAATATTAATGCACTCTGTAACGATTCGTTTAAAAGTAATTAATTAGATGGCAACATACAAGGATGCGGGCGTAAATATTGAAGCGACTGATGCAATGGTGGAAGATATTGTCACCTATAGCAATAAAACATCGCGACCTGGACAGATAAGTAACATTGGCGGTTTCGCAGGAATATTCGATCTAAAAAAATGCGGTTATTCTGATCCCCTTCTAGTTACATCGACAGATGGGGTTGGCACAAAGATTTTATTAGGCATCGAGACAGGTCTTTTAGATGGTCTTGGTTTTGATTTAGTCGGGATGTGCCTGAATGACACTGTTTGTCATGGCGCTGATCCTCTTTTTTTTCTAGACTACTACGCCTCCTCAAAAATAGATAAATCTTCATTCTTAGAAATAGTTAGAAGCATTGCTCTAGCTTGTAAGGAAAGTGGATGTTTATTAATTGGGGGAGAGACAGCGGAAATGCCGGGGGTGTACCGATCAAACGATTTTGATTTAGCAGGTTTCTGTGTGGGAGCTGTAGAAAGGCAGGGGCTGCTTCCGCAAAAAGATAACATGAATGAAGGTGATGTATTGATAGGCGTAACCTCTTCTGGATTTCACTCCAACGGATACTCTCTTGTTAGAAAAGTATTAAAAGATAAGAGTTGTGACTTAAATGGCAAAACGCCATTCGATTCGAATTGGAAAACTTTAGGCGAAGCTGTGATGGAACCAACAAAGCTTTATCATTCTATTTTAAAACCCTTTGTTGAAAAAAATATTATTAAAGGTATGGCCCATATCACGGGCGGAGGAATTATTGGAAACGTTCCCCGGATGCTGCCTGACAATTTAGGCGCAGATATTAATAAAAGTTTTTTACCAAAAAATAATCTTTTTGATTGGTTCCAAGATCTTGCAAGCATGAAAAAGCAAGACATGTTTAACACCTTTAATTGCGGCATGGGGATGATCCTTATCATTGACAATAAAGAAAAAAAGAATTTTTTTGAATTAGTCAATGGAGATAAAGATTTTTTTGAAATTGGTTCTCTAACCTCATCCTCACAATCAAATTATTGTTCCATAAGTTGAAAAAAGTAAGAACAGCAATCTTTATCTCTGGGCGTGGATCTAATATGAGTGTTTTAATCGAAGCTGCAAAAAAAAATGATTTTCCATCCACTATTAATCTTGTGATGTCTAATAAAGAAGATGCGGAAGGCATAAATATTGCGGCTTCTCATCAAATCAAAACTCAATACGCAAATAAAAAAGAATTTGAAAGTGTGGCCCAAAGTTTATTAAGGGATGAAAAAATTGAACTCATATGTTTAGCTGGCTTCATGCAAATCATATCAAAAGAATTTCTTCAAAGATGGAAAGATCGAATTATTAATATTCATCCCTCATATTTACCATACTTCAAAGGATTAAATGCTCAAGAACAGGCTATAAAAGCAGGAGCGTCATATTCCGGTTGTACCGTTCATTTCGTTAATGAAAAAATAGATGATGGAGAGATTATTTTGCAAAAAAAAATGGCAATTAATGCAAATGATAATACCGAATCCCTCTCAAAAAAAATATTAAGAGAGGAACATATTATTTATCCGAAAGCCTTGGAAATTGTTGCAGGTAAGATATTGAAAACTAAGAATTAATGAAAAACAACTCCATTCCTCCATACAAAAAGAAGGATAAATACGTCTCCTTTGAAGCCAGATTTACAGCCCAACATCGGCATCAATTAAGTATTAAAGAAGAATGCGGTGTTTTTGGAATCAGTGACAACAAGGATGCCGCCGCCTTAACCGCTCTGGGATTGCATGCTCTCCAGCATAGAGGTCAGGAAGGGTGCGGTATCGTTACCTATGATAATGTAAATTTTCATTTGGAAAGAAGATTGGGGCTGGTCGGTGATAATTTCACCAAATCACAAACATTAGAAAAATTATCTGGAAGTATGGCAATTGGTCATAACCGTTATTCCACATCAGGTAGAGACACGATGCGCAACGTTCAACCTTTTTACGCCGACCTCCATGGAGGAGGCGTTAGCATCGCCCATAACGGGAATTTAACCAACGCCATTATGCTGCGCGAATCACTCGTAAAAGACGGGGCTATTTTCCATACCACTTCCGATACCGAAACAATTGTTCAATTAATTGCCCGCTCTAAAAAAAATATGATCGTGGAAAAAATTATTGATGCGTTGTGGCAAATTCAGGGTGGCTATGCCCTTACCATGCTCTCTAACGAAATGTTGATTGGTATTCGTGACCCTTTTGGAATTCGTCCTCTTATTTTGGGCAAGTTGGATCACTCTTATATCCTAGCTTCAGAAACGTGCGCCCTTGATATTATAGGGGCAGAATATGTTCGTGATATTGAAAACGGGGAAATTGTAATTATAGAAAAAGGAAAACTGAAAAGCATTAAACCTTTTCCTATAAGAGCAAAACGCCCTGATGTTTTTGAATACATTTATTTTGCTAGACCTGATAGTTTGCTGGAAGGTCAATGCGCTTATGAATATAGAAAGAATCTTGGAGAACAACTTGCAAAAGAATGCGGGGTCCGACCTGATGTTGTCGTCCCTGTTCCGGACTCAGGCGTTCCCGCGGCACTTGGTTATAGTCAGGCAGCAGGTATTCATTTTGAATTAGGACTTATTCGTAATCATTACGTTGGAAGAACGTTTATTCAGCCATCACAAAACATTCGCAGTCTAGGCGTAAAACTGAAGCTGAATGCAAATAAATCTTCCATCAAGGATAAAGTTGTGGTTCTTATTGATGATTCATTAGTAAGAGGCACAACCTGTCATAAAATTATAAAAACACTCTATCACGCAGGGGCAAAAGAAGTTCACGTGCGCATTGCCAGTCCTGAGATCAAATTTCCAGATTTTTATGGAGTTGACACGCCGACAAAAAAAGAGCTGCTGGCTGCAAATAAATCAAATGAGGAAATTTGTGAATACATTGGCGCCAAATCTCTTAAGTTTTTATCTCTTGATGGACTTTATAAAGCCATGGGCCATGAAAAAAGAAGTGCTGAGTCACCTCAGTTCACGGATCATCATTTCACCGGTGATTATCCTGTCAAGCCATTGGATCATCTAAATGATGATAAAATCACGCAACTCTCTCTCCTTAGCCTCGCATCCAATCAATAATGAATTTTTAAAAAGATGAACGTTTTAGTTGTAGGAAACGGAGGTCGTGAACATGCTTTATGTTCATCCATTCAAGAATCCCCGCAATGTGAGAAACTATTTTGCATTCCAGGAAGTGACGCTATCGCCTCAATTGCTGAATGCCATCCCGTTAACATCAATGATAATCAGGCTGTTGTAGAATTTTGTAAACAACGAAACATTACGTTTGTTGCGGTAGGGCCTGAATTTCCCTTGACTAATGGACTTGTCGACGACTTAGAAATTAATAACATTGCTGCCTTTGGTCCAGATCAGAAAGGGGCCATGCTCGAAAAATCAAAAATATATACAAAAGAAATTTGTGATGAATATGATGTGCCGACAGGGCGATATAAAAAATTTGATGATTTTGAAGAAGCCTGTGAATATTGTGCCGCCATATCTTTTCCGGCCGTCATTAAAGCTGATGGTTTGGCAGCTGGCAAAGGTGTCATTATCGCACAAAACCAAACAGAAGCTGAGCAGGCAGTCTTCAAATGTATGAAGGAAGAAGCTTTTAGTGATGCTGGAAAAGAAATTATTATCGAAGAGTTTTTAGAGGGAGAGGAGGTAAGTTTATTTTCTCTTGTTGACGCCAGTGGATTTATTTTACCTCTGACTACGGCACAAGATCATAAAAAAATAAATGAAGGTGAAAAAGGTTTGAACACGGGTGGCATGGGGGCTTATTGTCCGGCACCTTCTATTTCTAATGATCGATTGCGTGCATTAAGTAATCAGTTTGTCGCTCCGATTGTGAAAGCTTTGCAAAATAGAGGCATTGCTTTTAGGGGAATGTTTTATGCTGGAATTATTCTCACAAAACATGGTCCGAGGTTATTAGAGGTTAATGTTCGATTTGGTGATCCTGAAACACAAGCTATTCTTCCACGTATTAGAAGTGATGTTCTCGAAATATTGCGTGCAGCGTCAATAGGAAAATTGAACCAGATAAAGGAAATTGAATGGGACCATCGTTATTGCATGACTGTTGTTATGTCTACTAAGGGATATCCGGAGGATTACCCAAGAGGTACACCGATGCCAAATTTAGATATAATTAATCTATCTCCAGACCACTACGTTTTTCATGCAGGAACAAAAAAACAAAATGGAAATTGGGTATCGAATGGCGGAAGAGTGTTGGCGGTAAGCAGCCTGGGTGAGACAATTAATAAAGCAAGGGATAATGTTTATTCAACCATCGATCAAATTGAATGGAAAGATGGATATTATAGAAAAGATATAGGATATAGGTATGCAAAATGAGAAATGAAGTATTAATTGAAGGAAAAACAAAAATTATTCAAAAGGGAAAAAGCCCGCACACGGTAAGAATGCTTGCTAAAGATTTTTTAACAGGAGGGGACGCGGCAAGAAAAGAAGAAATTACGGACATTGGCATTCAAAAAACAAAACAAGCTTCCAATGTATTTAAAACGCTCAAACATAACAATATTCCAACATCTTACATTGAATTATCATCACCCAACACAATTCTGTGTGATGCGTGTGACATGCTTCCTTTAGAATTTGTTGTAAGACGTTATGCCTGGGGTAGTTATTTACTGAGAAACACTCAGTATAAAAAAGATATTGAAAATCCTCATCGTTTTGACAAGCCCGTTTGGGAAATTTTTCACAAACACTCGGCTATTATGCCGCCCCATGTTGAGACGCCAACACAAATGGATGAAAATGATGCAAGGGACAAGTATCTGCGAGATGGAAGATGGGAAGATGGCGTCTACACCGATCCCTACGTTAAAATTGGTGATAAATGGGACTTATTTTCCGCCAAAGATCCTGTAATAGGTGATGCGTTAATGCGCACGCCTAACCTACTGAATGAAGAGGAATTGAATACTGCCATCAATGATATTGTTATTCCAAGCTTTGAGGCGCTGGAAAAAAACTGGATGGAAGTATCTACCGTTGACGGTCCTGTGCATTTAGTTGACATCAAATTTGAGTTAGGATTTCGAACAAAAGACAGAAAATTAGTTTTATCGGACGTGGTGGATAATGACAGTTGGCGTATTTGGCCGGGCGGTCGTCCTGATAAACAACTTGATAAACAATCTTTTCGCGAAGGGGAAAATCTCTCTAAAGTTTCCAATAAATATCAACTCGTGACAGAATTAACAAATCAATTTAAAGGGGTGTAGAATGACAAAACCTGTCGTCAGTATCATCATGGGCAGTCAATCCGACTGGGAAGCAGTTAAACCGGCTTCCGATGTTCTAAAAGAATTCAACATTATGCATGAATGCAAGATCATCTCTGCTCACCGCACGACAAAACGTCATTCTGATTTTTGCAAAAATGCGAAAAAACGCGGCATTCAAGTCATTATCGCTGCTGCAGGCGGAGCTGCTCATTTACCGGGTGTCACGGCCGCGCTTACGCCTCTCCCTGTTTTAGGCGTGCCCATGACAAGCACCCTTTCTGGCTTAGACAGCCTGCTCTCCATTGTTCAAATGCCTTCTGGCATTCCTGTTCCAACAATGTCCATAGGTAAGGCGGGTTCAAAAAATGCGGGTTTGGCAGCCATTCGAATTTTGGCATTAAAAGATAAAAAAATTGCAACTAAGCTTGATAAATTTATTATCAATATGGAAAAAGCAGTTCCCACCAAACCGAAAGATCCGAAATAAATTTAACGTATAATATCGTGCACGTCACTTTCGCGGGCGCCAGCTTTTGAGATAAAGACATACTCACAATTATTCTGCATTTTTTTAATTGTACGATGTCCGGTGTAACCCATAGATGATTTTAAGCCGCCTATTAGTTGATACAAGACATGTTCCACTTTACCTTTGTAAGGAACCATCCCTTCAACACCCTCTGCCACTAATTTATTTATATCTTTTGTCTCTTCTTGTGAATATCGATCAAAAGAACCTCTTTGCATTGCTCCAACTGAGCCCATGCCGCGATATTTTTTATAAATAATGTCTTTAATTTTTATTTTATTACCAGGAGACTCGTCCGTTCCTGCAAGCAGTGATCCAATCATACATACAGTCGCGCCGCCCGCAATGGCCTTGGCAATGTCTCCGGATGTTTTAATGCCTCCATCGGCAATTACGGGAATCTTATGTTTAGAGGCTACGCTAAAAACATCGATAATGGCTGACAGCTGGGGAACGCCGACTCCGGTAATTATTCTTGTAGTGCATATGGAACCTGGTCCTATGCCAACCTTAATAGCATCGACGCCAATGTTAATAAGAGCAAGAGCTGCCTCTTTGGTTGCAATGTTTCCAACAACCAAGGGAGTTTTTTTCAGTTTCTTTTTCGCAACTTTAATAAAATCTAAGGTTGTCTTTGTGTGCGCATGCGCCACATCAATAAAAATAGCATCAACTCCTGCATCAAGCAATTTCGACAATCTTTGAAAAGCATTATTTTCAACACCTATGGCAGCCGCTACTAATAAATTGCCTTTCTTATCCAGGCTCGAGTTCATAGATGTGGATTTTTTTATCTTGTATTGTTTTACCTTTTGAACCTCTTTTACTTGTTTTTGAACGGATATATTGCGATGAATTACACCTAATCCACCACAAAGTGACATCCCAATGGCCATTTTACTCTCTGTAACTGTGTCCATCGCGGAAGATATAATGGGCATACTAAGATTTAAATTCGCAAGTTTAACAGAAGTGACGACGTCCTTTGGCTTTACATTGGAAAAACCGGGCGAGAGAAGAACGTCATCAAAAGTTATAGAATATCTGGAAATTATATTATGAACCATAGATGATAATAATTATAAAATTGTGATTCGTAAGTTTATTTTTTTTATATAATCACAACTCAGACATCAGCTGCGAATGATTTTAAGGAAGGTTATATTTTAAAAAGTGATGCGGTTAAATCGGAGAGATTATCCTCCCAAAAAACTTCTCGTCGGAATAATTCCGGTTCAACATTAAAACAAACTGCCATCGCCGATAAATATACTGCCCGTGCATCAAGGGTTGACAGTAAGTCTCTTCCTTCAAAAAGATTACTTTTCTTCAGTCCTGGCCAATCGGTGTGTACTTGTGCGCTTTTTAATAAACCTCCCGCCATTAAAATCGCACTGCCCCACCCGTGATCTGTTCCATTCCCGCCGTTCTGCTTAACAGTTCTTCCAAACTCAGTTAAAGTGAGAATAAGAGTATTGTCGAAAGAATCGCCAAGATTGTCTTTCAATTCTTCTACAATGTCATCTATTTCTTCCAGGCGGTCACCGTGAAGACCGTCATCTCCGCATTGACCGGCGTGAGTATCAAACCCATCCAGATCGAAGACCGCGATACTGGGTCCGTCTTCAACGCGAAGCAATTTTGCTGTTTCCTTGGCCAGCGATCGATGGTTTCTTCCGGCCCTTCCCGATGTCATCATGGAAAGAGGTCTTTTTTGAATGATGTCCATTACCATCTGCAGATTTTTCTCCCCGCTTTCTTTATAAACAGAAGATAAAGACTCTAAAACAGTATTTGATGGTAGGCTTCCTTTTGCCGGGTAGTAATTGTCATTCAACGGCACTCCTCGAAGTAACAACGGCATGGGCAGTGCCAACGCTAAACCTTCACCGACATAATTGGCTGCCTTCATGCCCCGTCCCAACCAACCTGTTTTTTCCTGATAAGGCACTTTACCGCCAGACTCCATTAAATTTTGCCCGTCAAAATGAGATCTGCCAGTGTAAGGAATGCTCGTGGCATGAACAAACGCGGCTTGGTTGTTTTTCCACAATTCATAAAAAGTGTTTAATTTCGGATGTAAGGCGAAATCCGAGTTTAATTTATGGGTGCCTTCAACAATTAGTTTTTTTCTTAATTTTATTAAATTTTTATCTCCTATGACAGGAACAGCGGTTAATCCGTCCATCCCTCCTCGAAGGGATATAATAATTAAATTCTTTTTTTCTTTTGCCATTGCTCGTGAAGGTAAATTAATGCCGGTTAAGAAAACACTGGCCGCTCCTCCAATTAAAAAATCTCTTCTGGTGCAGTTCATGCTTTTAACATCTCCGGAGAATTACAAACTATTGCAAACTTATTTTTATAATTGTCTTGGTTGTCAAATAATTCATAAATTTTTTCAGGTTGATCAAAATTTTTTTCAATCATATTTTTTATAATATCATCATCTCTCACAAGTCCCCTGTTGGCCATTTTGGAGGCAAATATTAATCGTCGTATCATTAACTCAGGAGAGATCCAGTCTTCTTCGAAATCTGACCATCCATTTGGTTGCGCTGGACGATAAGGCAGGTGTCCTAACTCCTCTAAAGTCCATTCAATCTCTCTTTGTGAATCCAATGGTTCGTGTTTAAAATCATATTTCATTTTGTCAGGCTCAGGTGTCCAATAAAATCCAAATATGCGTGCCATTTGCAATGCCCATGTCTCAGGTTGTTGAAATTTTCTTGTTCTGCTTGCGTAATCCCATGCTTGTTTGACAACGGCCTTATGAATCTCAGGCAGATGACCGTCAGACTTTTCCCAAGCTTTAATAACAGGATTAATCATATCTTCTGTTGGGTTATCCGTTATAAAATGCCGGCATAATTTCGTTGCAATAAATTTTTTGCAATTTGGATGATGAACAAGATCTTTGATGACATGAAAAAGTTCACGTTTGCCGTCCGGAGCATATTCTTTTCCAAGAATTGTCTTGTTATTGGGCTGATGTGTTTTAAAATTAAACCAAACATCTCCAGTCTCCAGTCTTTTTTGATTCCATTTATGTTCCCATCCCGTCATAACATACGTCATTTGGATAACGTCTTCTTGGGAATATCCAGCTTCAGGCGATATGGTGTGAAGTTCGAGTAATTCTCTTGCATGATTTTCATTTATCGTCTCTCTGTCTTCTATTCCCCGTCTGGATAAGGGGCCTACTGACTCAGAATTATCGAGGTGATGAATCATGCACCATGACGTAGTCACATCCCTTACCATCTGTTCAAAAGTATTGACCATATTTGGTCTTATTATTTCACGCTGATAGGGGCCCACGCTAAACTCAGCCAGAAAATCTTTCTCACTAATGGCAAAATGATTTCCCCAAAAATGCCAAAACCGTTCAAAAACGGGTGAATTGCCGTTGATGGCTTCATAATGTCTTATTGTCAGTTCGTTACTTTCAAAAAATCTCTCACCAGTTTTATTCCGCAACTTGTTTTTTTCACTTTTGTACTTAGTTTTATTATTTTTATATTTTTTTCGTAAAACCTTCCTGTCTCCATAAACCCATTCACCATATTTTTTACGCATCTCTTTTTCAGAGAAGATTTTTCCTCCCCATATGAATGGAGGAACTTCATCAAGTTGATTACGCGCCCATTTGAGAGGATCGGATGGAACTGTATCTTCTGGACCGAGTCCGAAACTTACTTTTCGATAAAATGATTCATACATTTATTTTGTTCTCTCTGTTTAACATCCCCACTTAGGCCGTTCCATCAAAAATCTTGAATCAACTTCACTGTATTCCGTGTACCCCATACGACTGATCGCCCGCATGGCAAGACTGTTAATCTTATTATTTTTAATGAACTTATCATCAATGTGGATCCCCACCACTTCACCTATGATCATTTTGTTTTGATTTTTATTTGTCGATGTTGTCTTTAAATCTATTTTTTTCAGGAGTCGGCATTCCAGACTCACAGGACTCTCCGCAACCGAAGGGGGCTTGACCATTCTTGATTTTCTTTTTTTTAATTTCATTAATATAAATTCATCAACATTATTGGGAGCGTCAATGGAGCTTTGAACAACTTGCTGTATTAGTTTTTTTGTTGCCAGACTTACCACAAACTCTTTGGTGGCTAAAATGTTGGCAATGCTGTCTTTCAATCCCCCCTGGCTGTGATAAGCTGTTGCCGCGAAATGACTTGAGGGGGCGTGTACGCAACAGCGTTGAAAAAAGAATAAGGAGCTAAGTTTGCAATTCCTTTTTTTGATGACGATGAAATCCACCCGATTGGACGGGGAAAAACTAAGGCGTTGAAAGGATCTGCCTTGAAAGGATGCCCTTTTTTTGGTTCATAAAACATTATCCGCCGAGAAACAAACGACCGACAGCCTCGTTTTTTAAAAGATCGTCGCCTTTGCCGGCCAGCACCACTTCCCCTGAAGCAAGAACGTATCCAATGTCAGCAAACTCCAGGCCTTTCTTAGCGTTTTGCTCGACCATAATGATTGTTTTGCCGTCAACCTTCTGCAGGTCAGATAAAATATTAAACACCATATCGATGTATTTTGGCTCCAACCCAATAGAGGGTTCATCAACTAACAGGACAGAGGGTTCCATGATCAGTGCGCGTGATATTTCCAATAAACGCCTTTCACCTCCTGACAGGACTTTCGCTTTATCATAACGTCTTTGTGCCAGGCGTTCATATTTATCAAGAACCTTAACAGCCTTATCTTTCGCGTTATCAAACGTGCTGTCAAGATACCCCCCCATCCACAGATTTTCTTCAACAGTCATGTCTGGAAAGATGGAGCTGTCCTGCAAGATGTAGGCGATGCCAGCCTTTTTTAATTTTTCGTGAGGCGTTAATCTTGTAATGTTCTCTCCCTTAAGCGCGATTGTTCCATCAAAAATATCATTCAATCCAAATATGGAATGTAATACTGTTGACTTTCCCGCTCCGTTCGGCCCGATGAGGCACAGTGACTGCCCCTCTCCAATTCTTAAGTTGATATCGTGTAAAATTTCCATTTTACCGTAACCTGACTTGAGCAGGTCTATTGACAGGTATGAATCCTTTTCAATTATCTCTTCCAGGAGTTTCGCGTCCGGCTTGTTGGAAAATAATTTTTTTGATTCTTCCGCTATCTTTTCAAAAGAAATGACTGTTTCAACCGTGCCTGCTCCGTATCCCTTTATTTTTTCATCAACCATTTATTTACTGGGCTCCAAGATAGGCATCAATGACTTTTGAATTATTTCTGATGTCAGCGGGCGAGCCCTCGGCCAGTAATTTCCCATGCGCCAGACAGTAAATGCGCTCAGCCAGGTTCATGATCACGCGCATATTATGTTCTATGACCAACAGGGTAATGCCAAATTCCTTGTTGGCGGTTTTCAAGCGCTCTATTAAACTATTGATCAATGTTGGATTGATGCCGGCGGTTGGTTCATCCAATAATAACATTTTCGGTTTATTCATTAAGGCCATGGCGAATTCCAGTAATTTTTGTTGACCAAATGATAACTCGCCGGCTCGCAAAAAACGTTTTTCATACAATCCTACAAATTTAAGCAAATCCTCCGCGCGCCTGTCTTCTTCAGGGGGGATTTTAGAAAACATTGTTAAAATATTCTCTTCTTCGTGTGGAATGCTAATTCGCATATTTTTCATGCAATTAATGTCACCGTAAATTTTAGTTTTTTGAAAAGTTCTAAGCAAACCCAAGCGGGCAATGCTGGGAATGGTGAAATTTGTAATGTCATTTTCTTCAAAGAGGATCGTGCCTCCGTCAATAATATGTGTTCCAACAATTGAATTAAAAAGAGTTGTTTTTCCAGAACCATTTGGGCCAATCAAGCCAACAATTTCACCTTGATTAACTTTAATGGAAATATCTTCATTGGCAACAACGCCGCCAAAAGATTTAGATGCGCCTTCAACGTTTAAAATCTGCGTCATGTTTTATTTTGTTCTCCTTCATCAACAACCTCTCCAAACATTTGCGGAAATTTAGTGCGCAAGTATCCCATGATGCCGGTAGGAAAGAATATAACAATAATTACAATTAAAAAACCAAGGGTAACGCGTTGCCATCCGAGGAACTTCACCCACAAAAAATCTTTTAACAAATAAAAAACTATAGCGCCGATTATTGGTCCCCACAATGTTCCCTTGCCGCCAAGAATGGCCATCAAAACCATCCAAACCCCCAAGGTGGCTCCGGCAAAAGCTATGTCATGTGGATCGACATATCCCACTACATTGCCACTGATACCGCCAGCGATTCCAAGAAAAAAAGCTGAGATACACCATCCAAGCGTTTTATATTTTTTAGTCGGCATTCCCATGGATTCAGCCTTATCCTCGTCATCCCGGATGGCGTTAAGGGCTAGCCCGAAGCGTGTGGTGTACAACCACCGTAAAAAAAAGAATGCGCCAAAAACAAGTGCCACACTTAGATAATAAAAGATCAATTTATCAGTGTGAATGTTTCCAACCTCTTTTGGAAAAACCGGAACTGTCATGCCCACGGTGCCTCCAATTGTGTCAATGCCCCCCGCTAGTTCAGCTGCAGCCACACCCAGACCAAGCGTGCCAATAGCAAAATAATGACCGCGCAAGCCAAGAATGCCTCCGCCAATTAAATAGGCTATAATCGGTGGGATAAGCCCAGCAAGAATTAAACCAGCAACGAGTCCTATAAAATACTGATTAGGGGTATGGAGAAATGTTTTTTCCCCCCCTGATTCATTCCATTCAAAAACATCAAAAAACAACCCGACCTGAGTGGATATGCAAACGTACATTCCAAGGCCAAAAAAAACAATGTTGCCAAAAGAATTATATCCCATCTGCCCCCCTTGGACATCCCAAGTCATTGCCAGAACGATGAAAATAGACAGGGTTGTAAAATACACAACGCGAGAGGGAATAAGGTGCGGAGCGGTAATCGTCAGCAATAAAATAATGATAAAGATTAAAATGTTTTTGTTCATTTTAAATATTCTCTTTTCTTTGATAGGCGGAAGCTTCGCCATATGAGTATGACTACGAGCAAGGAGAATACGAATGCTAGTCTAAATATGGTCCCGAATAAAAAATCAGCATATTGTTCAGCAACACCAAGGCCCACGCCAGATACTATGACGGCGGGAAGATTGCCCAATCCTGCTACAATGACAATCATGAACGAGCGAATTGTATAAGGAAGTCCAATATAAGGATGCAAAGTGAAGGTCATGGAAACAATCGCCCCCGCAACACCGCAAATAGCCGCATTCAATCCAAATGTTATGGCGTAAACGTGATTAGTGTTAATGCCCAGAATTTTCGCAGCTCTGGCATTTTGTGCCGTCGCCCGTATAGCTTGCCCCATTTTAGACAGTTTCATAAAAAGAACAATAATGCCCGCCGATATTATTGAGACAACAAAGGCGACAATTTTAATATTTGGAATAGTAACATTGTAGTCAAACAAAAATGATGTTCCTAGACTTGCTTCAGCCACTTGGACATCAGCGCCAAAAAATATATTCATGAGTTGTTGAATCATGATGCTTAAGCCAAAAGTTGCAAGAATGGATATGAACAAATCTTTTTCCACAACACGGTTTACAACAATGTAATACAAGCACCATCCCACAACAAAGAGCACGGCAGGTGATGCGATGAGACCGTATAAAGGATGAATCCCAATTTTATATAATCCGAATGCAACATAGCCCCCTAATATGACTAACTCGCCTTGCGTGATGTTAATGATATTCATCACTCCCCACACAAGGGCCATACCATAAGCAATCAGGGCAAAAATTGATCCAAGGATAATACCATCGATTAATGCCTGGATCATTAAGTAGGGGGATTGAAAAATCAAGAAGTCCATAAAGTTAATTCGCCCCCTTTAATTTAAAGGAGGCGATAAATATGTAAAATGTTTTTTATCTCTCAGACCACTTAGGCACAGGCCAGATAAGATCAGCTGCAGCCCATTTAGTTGGCGCTACAACTGCATTTTGACCATTTTGTACTTGAAACAGAACCATCGGTTTTGCAATATTTTGTCCACCATCACTGAATTTGATGTTGCCATAAAACGTTTGCATTTCTGTTACGGCCAATGCGTCGCGGACTTTTTCAGTATCAAATGAATTAGCTCTTTCAAACGCGTCCTTCCACACTAACAATGCAGCAGAAGATTCAGCTGATTGATAAGGGGGGTCATAATCGTAGGCACTTGCAAAAGTACTTGCATAATCACCAGCTGATCCAAAGAATGAATCACTATAAGTTAGTGACTTATGCCACTGTGCAGCGCATAACGCGTATTCACCCGCATTATTTTCAAAATTTTTATTAATTTTTGCCGCATCACAATGCGTCATAGCTAACATAGGAACATCAACTTTCATTTCTGAAATTTGACGTATCGCTGTCATCGCGCCTTTAGAATGACCTGACACAGCAAGAACATCTGGTTTAGTTGCTTTTACTTTAGCCAGAATGGACGCCATATCATCAAGCTCTTTCGGCAGAGTATCATCAACAACTATTGTCATCCCATGACGCTCAACTGCCTCAACGACACCAATTTTAACATCTTGTGAAAAAGCATCACCTTCAAATGCCATAGCAACTTTTACATCAGAAGCTTTGCCGCCAGCAGCAACTGCTTTTTCAGCCGCTAAGTCAATTGCAACTTCCAAATATTGGTTCGCTGCAGATAAAACAGCGAATAAATATTTATATCCTTTGGTAAATAAGGAGCGTGAAGCTCCGTTAGCTTCAACCATTGGAATTTGATATTTTTCAGTAATGGGTGCAATCGCTTTTGTTAATCCCGAACTGTAAGGGCCCAGCATATACTTAACGCCATCTTGATTAATTAAACGCTCAGCTAATTCAGCTGCACGCGCCTTATCTGATTCATCATCATAATAGATGATGTCAAATTTATATTGTTTGCCTCCAACAGTTACCCCGCCAGCATCGTTAATAGTTTTAACAGCTAGTTCATAACCATTTTGAGTATGTTTTCCATTTGTTGAATATTTACCTGTTAAGGAAACAGCAGCTCCTAAAATGATAGTATCGCCTTCAACTTTAGCTCCTGCTGGTAAAGCAAATGATATTGCTACCGCCATCACTGTCAGAATGGAAATGACTCTTTTTACTAGATTCATAATTCCTCCATAATAAAATTTTTTCGAAACAAATAAATTAACAGATAATTTCTTTAATTGGTAAATAGTTTTTACCAATGAAATAATTTTCTGTTAGTTATTCCTTTAAATTGCGGTTCTTTATTTCTTTTGATATAGATCAATTATTAATGAAAAAAGGTCGGAAATCTTTAATTTAATCGTTTTTTTGTTTGGTCTAAAGATTCTAAATTTTTTATAGGTCCTATGCTCGCAATTGTCATTGGGGTCTTCAGTATGTTTGTTGCTATTCTTTGAACAGTTTCTTTAGTCACATTATCAATTTTTTTAGTAATTTCTTCCGGTTCAATGACTCTGTTAAAACAAAGCAGTTGATTGGCAGCTGTTCTGCAACGACTATCAGCTCTTTCTCTTGACATCAAAAGACCGGCTTTCAGTTGTGCCTTGCCTTTGTTTATCTCTTTTTCCGAAATTGAATTAGGGCTATTTTTCAATTCATCACACAATACGGGAATAAGTTCTTTAATTTGTTTCTCTCCCGTGCCAGCGTAAACACCAAACAGACCCGTGTCAGTGAAGGGAAAGGCAAAAGAAGAAATGGAATATACGAGACCTCTTTTTTCTCTTATTTCTTGAAACAACTTGGATGACATGCCTTCCCCCAACAATGAACTGTATACCAGCAATGAGTAATAATCTTCATGATGCAAGTCAGTTCCCTTAAAGCAAGTTATCAAGTGAATTTGTTCCAAGTCTTTTTCTTCACGATATTCGCCCCCTGTGTAATTTGCAACAACCCTGTTATCTGTTGTGCCTTTAGGAAGATTAAGACACGCTTTTGATATTCGATCAACAAACTCATCATGATCAATTTTTCCAGCCGCACTTACAACCATTTTTTTTGGATTGTAATTTGATGTCATAAAATCTTTTATTTCATTTCTGGATATGTTTTTTATGATATCTTTAGGGCCTAGAAGTGATCTTCCTATGGGCTGATCGGGAAACGCTGTTTCTTGAAATTGATCAAACAGCTTTGAATCTGGGGAGTCCAAAGTTCTGCCTATTTCCTGAAGTATGACTCCTCTTTCAACCTCTAATTCTTCTTTTGCAAAAGTAGAGTTTTGCAAAATATCCGTCAATATGTCAATGCCCACGGGCAAGTCTTCTGCGATCAATCTGACATGGTAGGCTGTTGCTTCAGTAGAAGTGTATGCGTTGATATCCCCGCCAACATTTTCAATCGCTTCAGCAATTTGTTTAGATGTTCTGGTCGTTGTTCCTTTAAAAGCCATATGTTCTAAAAAATGAGCAACACCGTTCACGCTTGCCAACTCATCTCTGCCTCCTACAGAATTCCAGATACCCATGGCTACTGTTTCTAACCCTGGCATGTTTTGAGTAACTATGCGAAGACCGTTGTCTAAAGTTGTAACTTTTGTCATAATATTAAATTAATTCTAGTATGTGTGATTTGATTAAGTCTGTGTCATTATCTAATATAGTCATCTTTTCATCTTGATCAAAGATATTTTCTAACTCTGGTCGAAAATGTGGGAGGTTCCCGGTTGCCTCTTTTATTGCATTGCCAAACTTGCCTGGATCGGCACATGCCAGGCTTATTGCTGGTTGTTCATTGCTCATTCGTTCAAGAACATATAACCCTGTTGCCGTATGGGGATCAGCTAAATAATCATAATGTTCATTGTAATATTTAATAGTTTCTAATGTTTGAGAATTGGATACCGAATGGGTGGTATAAATTAATTGCATGTCTTGAACTATTTGATCTGATAGAACTTGCTCCCCGGTCTCGGCAAATGATTGCATTATTTTTTGCACCATATCACTATCTCTTTTTGCACTCTCAAATAATTGGCGCTCAAAATTACTAGAAACTTGGATATCCATACTTGGACTATGTGTTTTTTTCACATTGTTTATTCTCATCCTGCCTTCGCTAATTGTACGATGTAAAATATCATTCTCATTTGTAGCAATATGTAGATGATCGATTGGCAAACCCATAAACTTCGCTATTCTGGCAGAAAAAACATTTCCAAAATTGCCTGAAGGAACAATGAAATTAACTTTTTCTTGATTTGACTGAATATAGGCCCAAAAATAATAAACTGCTTGTGCAATTAGTCTGGCCCAATTGATTGAATTAACAGCTGTTAGAGATGTCTTTGATTGTAATTCATCATCAAGAAAGAGTTTTTTAACAATTTTTTGACAATCATCAAAAGTTCCTTTGAGGGCTATATTATGAACGTTCTTTTCTCCGACTGTTGTCATTTGACGACGCTGAACTTCTGACACCATTTGATGTGGATGTAAAATAAAAACTTGTATGTCGTTTTTACCTTTAAAGGCATTTATGGCCGCTGAACCTGTATCTCCGGAGGTGGCGCCCAGTACTGTGATTTTTCTATTTGAGTTTTCCAACACATGTGAAAATAAATTTCCTAAAAATTGTAATGCATAATCTTTAAAGGCAAGCGTTGGTCCGTAAAAAAGTTCTAAGATATATTTATTTTTTTCAATGTTAACTAATGGGGCTATGCTCTTAGGATTGAAACTTTGATACGTTTTATTTACTATTAAGACTAAATCTTCATCAGAGATATCTTCTTGAACAAATGGACTGATGACAGCGTGGGCAATTTCTTGATAATTTTTTCCTCTCAAGTTTTCAATAGAAATTGATGGCCACGCGGAAGGTAAAAACAAGCCACCTTCTTTGGACAAGCCTTGAAAAAGAACGTTTAAAAATGATTCTTTTAATTCGTTGTTACGCGTACTTAAATAATGCACAATAACCTCTTGTAGAAATTAATATAATTAAAGATTAACTTTTATATTCTGAAAATTCGTATGTGAATACCAGATCTTTTAAATCATTAAGATTATTGTCAGAATCCAAGGAGGGATCAAGGTAAAATACCAATGTAAATATTTTGCTCTCCCCTGGCGCAAGTGTCTGTTCAGTGAAACAAAAACACTCTGTTTTCACTAAATAAGGTATGATCGATTCAGGCGAAGCAATAAAGTTCGCTGTTGATGTAATTACCCTGTCAGATAAATTCTTTCCTTCATAGCTAATAACTCTGTTCTCTCCAACATTAATTTCAATGGTGTCTTGCAACGCCTTAAAATCCCATTCTAATAAGCTGTCTACTTCAGCCACAAATTTTATCTTCATTGTCCGATCGATAACTTTTGGCGATTCAGCTTTTGGATTGATAACTACTTGACCTGTTACAAATTCGTTATCATCCAAATTAATTCTATTTAAGAATTTAGAAGCAGGTATTGCTAGAAGCAGGATTACAAATAATAAAATAATGTTAAATACATAAAATATAATGAATTTATTTTTCTTATATCTCATGCACAAATAAACAAACTATTATCCTTCTAACTCAGCAATCAGTGCGGCAGCAATTTTTTTTGATTTGCCTAAAAATTTAACTTTTTTTATCGAATCTAAATTAGATAAATCATCATCAACAATTACAAAGCCGATCATGCCCATAGTTTTGTGTGGGGTGCACCAGTATGCATAAATGCCAGGTATGGTAAAATTAAATTCTATATCTTTTCCAACTTTAGATTTAAATTTTTCCACTCCGTCAGGTACGCCGCCCTTAGAAATAAATTCAACATTGTGGCCCTTGTCCGTAGCTTTCCAAAAAACAGTATCACCTGAATTAATTTTTACTATCTCTAAACTAAAAACCATATTTCGTTTGTCTAACTTGTTCAGCATTTCAATAGTCACGTCTTCAGCAACTGCAAAATTTGAAAAAAATAAACCAAATAAAAATACGACGAAATATCTCATTGTAATCACTCCTTAGAAATTAATTAAATATGAGTCCTTACTATGTAAATTAAAAAAAAAACATAAAATCAAAAAAATAAAAAAAAATTAAGAAGGACAAAAGGTCGCACTTGATAAGTATTTGAAATAGTTAACAAATGATTTGATTTATATCATTTCCTTACAAAAAATAAATTGATTCAAATCAATAGATCTATTAATGGATACAGATCAATGATAGTCCCTATAGTCATTCTATTGGTAATTCTTGGATCGGTGGCTTTTCATTTCTGGTCCCCCTGGTGGTGGTCAGAAGTAGCTTCTAACTGGGGCAATATTGACAGTACAATTCTTCTAACATTCTGGGTCACAGGAGTCGTGTTTGTTGCCGTAGGCCTGTTTGTGGCTTTTTGCGTGTGGAAATATAGATATAATAAAGACAGAACAGCTGATTATGAACCAGAAAATGCTAGATTAGAATGGATCCTTACAATATTGACAGCTTTGGGCGTTATAGCTCTGCTTACTCCAGGTTTGATAGTGTGGAACAAATTTGTAACAGTTCCAGATGATGTATATGAAATTGAAGTTTTAGGATACCAGTGGGGATGGGGATTTAGATTGCCTGGTCAAGATGGAATTTTAGGCACGACAGATATTAATAATATTAATGATGAGAATATGTTCGGTTTAAACACTGACGACCCTCATAGTTTTGATGACATCTTGATTGACGGTGATGAACTTCACATATTATTAAATCAACCTTTGAAAGTAAATCTTCGCTCCCTTGATGTGTTGCATGATTTTTATGTGCCTCAATTCCGAGCAAAAATGGATATGATTCCTGGAATGATTACTTCTTATTGGTTTACCCCGATAAAAACAGGTAGTTTTGAGATTTTATGCGCTGAATATTGTGGTACGGCACACTATGCTATGCTTGGCACAGTTCTAGTTGATGAAAAAGATGATTATGATGAATGGTTAAATGAACAAATGACTTTTAAAGAAACTTTAGCACTCAATAAAAATAATGATTTAATAAAAGTAGCTTCAAAAAATGATTAATAAAGGAGTAATTTAATGGCAGCTAATGGTTATGAAGATGTTGTTAAGGGTGATGATGCGGTACCTGCATTAGAAGTTCAGCCTCAAGAACTATACCATGCAAAAAGTTTTTGGACTCGGTATATTTTTTGTCAAGATGCAAAAGTAATAGCTGTACAGTATTCGTTAACAGCGATTGCAATCGGTTTGGTTGGCTTAGTTTCTTCTTGGTTAATTAGAATGCAAATTGCATATCCTGGAGTTATTCCTATGGATGCTTCTGCTTATTACCAATTAGTTACCATGCATGGCATGATAATGGTTATATATCTTTTAACTGCTCTCTTTTTAGGAGGATTTGGAAATTATCTCATTCCTCTCATGGTTGGCGCAAGGGATATGGTTTTTCCTTATGTTAACATGTTAAGCTATTGGGTTTTTCTCTTAGCTGTGCTGATATTGGTGGCAAGTTATTTCGTCCCTGGTGGGCCGACGGGCGCAGGCTGGACGCTGTATCCTCCGCAAGCCATAACGTCTGGTACGCCTGGTAGCGGTCTAGGTATAATCTTAATGATAGTTTCCTTAGCTGTTTTTGTTGTAGGATTTACAATGGGCGGATTGAATTATGTCATTACTACACTGCAAGCTCGTACGCGTGGTATGACTTTAATGCGCTTGCCTCTTACAGTCTGGGGTATTTTTGTAGCAACCGTTTTAGCTTTATTTGCTTTTCCAGCCCTTCTTGTTGCGGGCATTATGATGTTATTAGATAACATACTTGGAACAAGTTTTTTTATGCCTGCTATCTTAGAAGCAGGTCTTGGTGAACAAATGGCATATGATGGAGGTAGTCCGATTTTATTTCAGCACCTTTTTTGGTTCTTTGGACACCCTGAAGTTTATATTGTGGCCCTTCCTGCTTTTGGCATAGTGTCAGATCTCATCTCCGTTCATGCAAGAAAAAACATTTTTGGTTATCGAATGATGGTGTGGGCTATTGTGATCATCGGCTTTCTTAGCTTTATAGTTTGGGCACATCACATGTATGTAGCTGGAATGAATCCGTGGTTTGGCTTTTTCTTTGCCACAACTACTCTAATCATCGCTATTCCCACAGCCCTTAAAGTATATAATTGGGTCCTCACTCTTTGGAGAGGAAATATTCAGTTAACTGTTCCAATGTTATTCGCCATAGGTTTTCTTATCACTTTCACAAACGGCGGACTCACAGGATTGTTTTTGGGAAATGTGATTGTCGATGTTCCTTTATCGGATACTTATTTTGTCGTTGCTCATTTTCACATGGTGATGGGCATTGCCCCAGTTCTGGTGGTATACGGAGCAATCTACCACTGGTTTCCTCTTATAACAGGGCGTTTTTTAAACAATCGCTTGGGTAAAATACACTTTTGGATAACCTTTTTAGGTTCATACTCAATCTATTTCCCTATGCACTATTTAGGTTTCATGGGAGTTACTCGAAGATATTTTGAGGTATTCGAAGGTGAAGCTTTTCCAGTCTCTATAGTTGGAATCAATCAATTTATTACAATAGCTGCTCTTGTCACAGGTTTTGCCCAACTTGTATTTTTTTATAATCTTATAGTTAGTGTTAAACATGGAGACAAAGCTGAAAAAAACCCATGGAAAGCATGTTCGTTAGAATGGCAAACAACCGAAATGCCCCCTGGTCACGGCAATTTTGAGAAAGAATTACCAATTGTCCATAGATGGGCTTATGACTTCAGCGTTCCTGGCGCAAATGAAGATTACATTCCTCAAAATATTTCACCAAGTGAAGTTTCCAACGCACAGGCTGAAAAAACATGAGCAATAGAAATAAAGAAGAAAGCATTCTTCAGCTACTTACACAGAAACCTTGGGATCCTGCTCAAGCTGAACTTGATAACTTGCACAGTGGGCAAACTATAGATCTTAGTACTGGAAAACTGGGGCAGCGATATATTATAATTGTAAGCACAATATTTTTTTGTCTATTCATTGTTACCTACTCAGATAGAATGATTTACGCGGATTGGCAAAATATGCCTGAACCCCTGTTGCTATGGTTCAATACATTTGTACTGCTTGCAAGCAGTATAATTTTTATAAGTGTTCAGGTTGCATCCAATAAAAAACAGTTTGAAAAAGTTAAAAGAGGTCTTTTGATGATTGGTGGATTAGCTTTTATTTTTATTTTAGGTCAGTTGCTAGTATGGCAGAAACTAATCGGACTGGGATACTATGTGGCAGGCAATCCTGCTAATGCCTATTTTTATCTTTTCACAGCACTGCATGGACTGCATCTTATAGGAGGATTGATTTACTGGGGCATGACAATTAGAAAAGTCTGGTCCTTCAATGAAATTATTGTTAAAAATGCTCAGCATACAGTGGAATTGTGTGGCATTTACTGGCATTTTTTACTTTTTGTCTGGTTAGTCTTGTTTGGATTAATGTCATTTTCTTAAGGAGAATAGTTTATGGAAGAATCAACAACAGCAACAATAACAGTCCCTCCATACATCAAGGGTCGAAAAGGCGTTGTATCTGATTGGTCATCGGATCAAAAAACTTTTAAAGGCGTGCCGTGGGGAAAAGCAATGATGTGGATCTTCCTTGTTGCTGATACTTTCATTTTTAGCATATTTTTAATTTCATATATGACTGTTCGTTTTTCTACTAAGCTTGCGTGGCCTAATCCTAGCAAAGTATTTTCATTGCATGTCGGTCATGTTTCTGTTCCTCTTCTTTTAATTGCAATTATGACTTTCATCCTCATTACAAGCAGTGGGACAATGGCTCTTGCCGTAAAGTACGGTTATCAACGCAATCGTAAAATGTGTTCTATATTTTTGATATTAACAGCTCTCTTTGGTGCTTCATTTGTTGGCATGCAAGCTTTTGAATGGACAAAACTTATTATGGAGGGGGTTCGTCCTTGGGGCAATCCATGGGGTGCTCCGCAATTTGGCGCAAGTTTTTTTATGATAACTGGTTTTCATGGAACTCATGTTACAATTGGAGTGATTTTTCTACTAATAATGTCAAGAAAGTCGTTTAGAGGTGATTTTGATACGGGTAGAAGAGGTTTTTTCACATCGCAAAAATCACATTATGAAGCAATAGAAATAATGGGTCTTTACTGGCACTTTGTTGATCTAGTGTGGGTTTTCATTTTTGCTTTTTTCTATTTATGGTGAGGTAATATAATGACACAAAATACGCAATCGCAACAACATCCTATATCTATTTATCTTACAATCTGGTTACTGCTTTTTGTTCTTAGCACATTTTCCTATCTAGTGGATTGGTTCCAGTTTGAAGGCTTCTCGCGGTGGGGTTTGATTATTATATTCATGCTTTTAAAAGCTGGCTTGATATGTGCAATATTTATGCATTTATACTGGGAGCGATTGGCATTGCTCTACGCTATTCTCTTTCCTTGCAGTGCCATCTTGCTATTGTTATTTATAATGTGGCATGAATCATATTGGACGTTATTAGTAAGAAAAATATATTTCATGATAGCTGGTTCATAAATTTTTGGAGGCATTGTTGCCACAAACAGCATTAATAAATACCAATTTTTTCACATACTCACGTAGCTTCTACCAGCTTATGAAGCCGCGCGTGATGTCTTTGGTTATTTTTACTTGTGTAGTCGGATTAATCATAGCTCCAACACAAGTAGGTTTTTTTGATGCATCCCTGTCCATAATGGCCGTTGCTCTGGGCGCAGGGGCTGCTGGAGCATTAAACATGTGGTATGAGGCAGACCTTGATGCGTTAATGAAAAGAACGTGTCTCAGACCCATACCAACGGGCAAGGTTACAAAAAATCAAGCACTAATATTTGGTATAGTAACTTCTTTTGTATCAGTTATTACTCTTTATTTTTTCTCAAATCTTTTATCTGCGACTATGTTATTTTTTACTATTTTCTTTTACACAATTATTTATACAATATGGCTGAAACCAAAAACTTCACAAAACATCGTCATTGGGGGGGTTGCAGGTGCCTTACCTCCTGTTATAGGTTGGACGATTGTAACTGGAAATATAACTTTAGAACCCATATTACTTTTCCTCATTATTTTTTTTTGGACGCCATCTCATTTCTGGGCCTTAAGCTTGTATAAAACAGAAGACTATAATAATGCAAAAATTCCAATGCTGCCTGTTGTTGCAGGCATAAAGACCACCAAAACAAACATTTTTGTTTATGCGGTCATATTATTTATTGTCTCTCTCTCTCCTGCTTTTTTTGGTTATTTTGGTTTAATATATCTCTTATCCAGTTTTTTCCTAGGAAGTTACTATGTCTATTTATGCTATAAATTATTAACTGATACTGATAATGAAAAAAAATTTGCGAAAAAAATATTTGTTTATTCAATCCTTTATCTTTTCTTAATTTTTTCAATAATAATAGTGGATAATATAATACAATGATAAAAAAATTTATTTTTTCATATACTATTTTGCTTATCATTTTAACGCCATTATCAGCGTCTGCTCGTTGCGCTGTATGTTATACAAACGGGTTGTCAGGAGCCAGTATCGCGGTAATTGTTATTATCTCCTCTTTTACCGTGCTTTTTTTTGCCAATAAATTTTTGCGAAAATTTTTAGATAAAGATTAAAATTAATTTTATCCAATTTTAATAATCGTATCACTTATAAATTGATAAGGTGGTACGGCTAAGTTGTCTGGAGCAGGTCCTTTTCGAATTCTTCCTGAAGTATCATAATGCGATCCATGGCATGGACAGAACCAGCCGTTATATTCCCCTTTTGTATCTGTCATTTTTTGTCCTAGAGGCACGCATCCCAAGTGTGTGCAAATACCCTCTAAAACCAGCCATTCCTCTTTTTGAATTCTGTCTTTGTCATTCACGGGATCGCGCAGAACAGCGACATCAACGCTATTAGCTTCAGATATTTCTTCTTGGGTTCGTCGTCTGATAAATATTGGTTTGCCTCGCCATTTAACAGTTTTGCTTTGTCCAACTGAAATATCAGAAAGATCCACCTCGGTTGAACCAAGAGCTAATGTGTCTTCAGCAGGATTCATACTTTTTAGAAAGGGCCATATAAATGCAGCTGTCCCCACGCTGCCAATTGAAATTGACGAAAGATATAGGAAATCTCTTCTACTATGCTTGTCTTTTTCAGGAGATAGCTGCTTATTCTTTTCATCTGCTTTAATCCAAGATCTTGTTGCCACCAAATAACAAAACAAGAAAATTCCTAATAAGATAAAAAGCAAGTATGAATAAGTAGCAGTCATAAGATTATAGTTGCTTATAAATCAATTCATATATTTATGAAACAAATATTAGTTAAACAATAATTCCTGAATGCAATACAGGGAGACGGTTATTGCTGTGTCGGAACGAAGCACCCTATCTCCAAACGATACTGCTACTACATTCTTGGTCTTTGTTATTAATTCATTTTCTAAGTCAGAGAACCCTCCCTCTGGACCAATAAGAACTCCCCATTTAGTACTAGAATCCCTTAAAGGGACAAGGGTTTCTATTATGGATTTGCCATTATTAATTTTTTCATCACAATAAACTAATTTTCTATCTTCAGGCCATTTTAACAATAAAGATTTAAGATCAATTTGTTTTTCTATTTTTGGAATATCTAGTCGTTCTGATTGTTCTGCTGCCTCAATGGCATTAAAATATAAATTTTTTGTATTTATTGTCCTAACGTTTGTATATTCAGTAATACATGGAATAATTTTTGATACTCCTAATTCTGTTGCCTTTTGAACAGCTAGACTCATACGATGTTGTTTAATAGGAGAAAATACTAACCACACGTCACTAGATTCTTTAATTTTGCTGATATTTTTTGTTACACGTAAGACAGTATTGTCTCTGTTTATTGAGATTACATTTGTCTCCCACTCTCCCGAAATTCCATCAAAAATATTTATCTGGTCATTAATTTTTACTCTTAGAACGTTCTTTAAAAAATGATGCTGTTTATCTTTAATATAAACCATCAAGTTTGGTGATATAGATTTACTTACAAAAATACGTGTTTTGGACTTTTTCATTATTTTAATGTATTGGCAACTTTATCATTTTTCTAATTATGTTGGATATAATTGTCCCCAAAAAAATCACCTATTTTCTTGACCTTATCAGGTTTGACAAACCTATTGGTTTTATGTTGCTATTGTGGCCGTGTTGGTTCGCGTTAGCGTACGTCCCATTAAATCCGGTCGAATTATTTCATTGGTACATTTACTTTATGATTGGCGCTTTTTTAATGCGAAGTGCTGGATGCATTATTAATGATTTAATTGATATCAATTTAGATAAAAAAGTTGAAAGAACGGCGCTAAGACCCCTAACATCAAAAAAAATTTCTATCTTGGAAGCAGGTTTGTTGTTGTCAGTGCTTTTATTTTTTTCAATGATAATTCTTCTACAATTCAACATTAATGCTATTTTAACTGGTTTATTATCTGTTCCTTTAATAATTTTTTATCCATATATGAAAAGATATACTCATTGGCCTCAGTTATGTTTAGGATTGGTTTTTAATTGGGGAGTTTTAATTGTTTCAATTGAATTTTTTAATGAAATTAATTTATATTTTTTTCTTTTATATTTTGCATGTATCTTTTGGACTCTCGCCTATGATACTATCTATGCATATCAAGATAGGGATGATGATTTAAAAAATAACATTAAATCAACGGCGGTTCTTTTTGGTGCTCTAGGTCATAAGTTCGTTATGATGTTTTATACTATCTTTTTTTTGATTATTGGATTTCTGGGTTATAAATCATCTGGAAATTTGCTTAGTTTTGCAACGATATTATTAATTATATTTGCTATGATTTTACATTTGAATAAATGGAGGTTAGACTCAAAAAATAGTTCAAATTACTATTTTAAGTTTAATAATATCATTGGATTGTCTTGTTTTATCTTTTTATTAATTTTTTAACGCACTATGAAAAAAAATCAAAGATCAAATAAAGAAACGGTTAAAAGACTGATCAGTTGTTATATTTTTCCTCATAAATTCAAAATCTTATTTGCTCTATTAATGATGATTATTTCAGCTGGGGCAACAGGACTACATGCTTGGTTAGTAAGGCCTGCCTTAGATGATGTATTAATTAAAGGTGATGAAAAAATGCTTTTATTAATACCCATAGCAATCATCATTACAACACTGTGTAAAGGAATTGCGACTTATCTTCATTCTTTTCAAATGAGTAAAGTTGCTCATAATATCATTGCGACTTTGCAATCAGAAATGTTTCAAAAATTAATGTTTTTTAATTTAACTTTTTTCAATGACTCTAAATCTGGTAATTTGATATCTAGATTAATTAATGACACATATTTTTTACGTATGGCCATTGTCAAAACAGTTACGGGCGTCATTAAAGATTTTCTTGTTATTGTTTTTCTCTTAGGAAACATGTTTTATCAAAGCTGGCAGTTAACCCTTTTTGCTTTTTTCGCCTTTCCTTTGGCTTTATGGCCAATTAAAAAAATAGGAAAAAGTATAAGAAAGATCACCTACACCATACAAAATGAAATAGCTGTTTTTTCAAATGTCTTAGGTGAAAGCATAAAAGGAATTCGTCAAGTAAAGGCTTACAATCAAGAAAAATATGAAACTTCAAGAGCATTTAAAACTATACAACTAATAAAGAATTATTTCATTCGATCTGCCTTTATAAGTAATCGTTTAAGTCCTCTTATGGAATTTATTGGAAGTTTAGCAATCGCACTTTCAATATACGTTGGGGGAATCTTTGTACTAGATGAAAGTATGACAACAGGACAGTTCATGAGCTTTCTTGTCAGTTTGTTACTTGCCTATCAACCAGTTAAAGCTTTAGGAAATTTAAATATTAGTGTGCAGGAAGGACTGGCAGGTGCAGAGAGAATTTTTGAACTTATGGACACAAGTGAAAACTCTATTGAAAATACAAATACTGAAAAAAAAGAATTAAATGTAAGGGGTGGAAAAATTGAAATAAAAGATTTGCATTTTTCGTACGATAATAAAAAAGTGCTAGAAAATTTACACTTATTAATACCAGCGGGTAAAAAGACAGCCCTGGTAGGTCTGTCTGGTTCAGGAAAATCAACAATTATAAGTTTGTTGCTCAACTTTTTTACCAACTATAAAGGAAGGATATTGATAGACGATCAGAATATTAATGATTGTTCGTTAAAATCTCTTAGAAATAATATTGGACTTGTTACTCAAGAAACAATGCTTTTTAATGACACCATTGAAACAAATATTAAATATGGAAATTTAAACGCATCTTCGTCGGAAATAGAAAAGGCAGCCAACGAGGCTGGTGTTAACGAATTTGCAAATTCAATGCCCAATAAACTTAATACCATCGTTGGAGAAGGTGGAATTAAATTATCTGGCGGACAACGACAGCGCATTGCCATTGCTAGAGCTTTGTTAAAAAATGCTCCTATTCTTCTATTAGATGAAGCAACATCAGCATTAGATAATTTAACAGAACAAAAAATTCAATACTCTATGAATCAATTGATGATAAATAAAACATCCCTGATAGTTGCGCACAGATTAAGCACTATAGAGAATGCAGATTTAATATATGTTCTAGATAATGGAAAAATTGTTGACTCAGGTTCACATGAAAAATTACTAAGTAGTTGTAAGCTTTATTCTCAGCTTCATTTAAAAGAAAAATTAGATAATGCGTATTAAAAAAAAGTTATTAAGAAATTTTTTTGTACAAAATATTTTAGGTTTTTTTACATTTCTTTATATTCGTACAGTAAACCTTACTTCTTCTATTCAGTTTGAAAATGAAACAATTCCAAAACAGTTTTGGAACAATGATAAACCATTTATTTTAGCTTTTTGGCACAGTCAATTAATGATGATAGGATTTTCATGGAAAAAAAATAAAAATGTTAACATTTTAGCATCGGGCCACAGTGATGGAAAATTCGGTGCAATCGTTGGTAAATATTTTAATTTAAACAACATTCAAACTTCAAAAAAAAATAAAAGCATATCTCTAAAATCTATTTTTAAATTATTAAATGATAATAATTATATTGGAATAACACCCGATGGTCCTAGAGGACCTAAGGAAATAGTTTCAGAGGGCATAATAAAAATAGCAAAGTCATCAAAGGTTCCAATCATTCCAATAGGATTTTGGTCTTCAAAAAATTTTAAATTAAAATCCTGGGATTCTTTTTTAATTACTTTGCCATTTTCTAAATGTTCGTTTGTATGGAGCAAGCCATTAGAAATACCTAATAATATTCATAAAAATCAAATTCAATATTATCAAAAATTGCTTCAAGAAAAAATTAATCAAAGTGTCAAAAAGGCACAAAATAATTGCCAATGATTATTCTATATAAATATTTAGGAATTATTTTAATTCCTTTGATTAAATTAAATGTATTTTTTAGAATTTTTTATGGAAAAGAGAACAAGGCAAGATTTTCTGAAAGATATGGAATTACTTCATTAGAAAGGCCTAAAGGAGATGTTGTTTGGATACATACAGCAAGCATCGGTGAATTTAAGTCTGCCGATTTATTAATTAATTTGCTTTGTAAAAACTATACAATTCTAGTTACTACTACAACTTTAAGTGCGGCTAATTTTGCTTCAAAGAACTACGCTCATAAAATAATTCATCAATTTGCTCCTTTAGATATTAGTTTATGGGTGGAGAGATTTCTCAATAAATGGAGGCCTAAATTAGTTATTTGGATAGAGTCTGATTTATGGCCAATAACTATGGAATTACTAAAACAAAAATCAATTAAATCTTTGTTAGTCAATGTTAGAATGTCTCCACAGTCATATAAAAAATGGAAAATAATTAAATTTTTTTACAAACAAATGACGGAGTGTTTTTCTGAAATTTTTGCCCAAAGTCAACTTGACAGAGAACGAATCAAAACATTAACTAATAGAAACATAAAATTTATTGGCAATTTAAAATTATCATCAGGATCTAATATTCAACAAATTAGTCTGGATAAAAAATTAATAAATTTTCAAAAAAGTAGAACTTTGATGCTTGCCAGTACTCATGAAAATGAAGAATTTCAATTTTTACCAACTATAAAAAAACTTTTATTACAGATAGATGTCTTAAAAATCATTATAGCACCTCGTCATCCAGAAAGATCGAAAACAATTCAATCAATCTATCAAAAATCCGGAATTTCAACAAAACTTACGAGTGATAATGCTTATTTAAATAGTGATGTGTTGATTGTTGATACTTTTGGAAATTTACCCGCTTACTTCAATATAAGTGATATTGTGTTTCTTGGAGGTTCCTTTGTTAGCAAAGGCGGGCATAATCCTATTGAGCCCGCTATAAATAATTGTGTGATAATAACAGGACCACACGTATATAACTGGCAAAACATTTATGAAGATATGTTAAAAAACAATGCTTGCTTTGTGTTTGATAAAATATCGATATTAGAAAAAAAAATAAAAAAACTGTTTGAAGACCATGATGAAATGAATAAAATGAAGGGAAATTCAAAAAAAGTAGCGCAAAAGAATTTTTTTGATTCGAGCGAGTTAATTTACATTATAAAAAATATTTTAGAGGTATCACCTTGTTGAAAGCTCCGAAATTCTGGTACAAAAAAAAAGATACATATTTATCAAATTCTTTATATCCTTTTTCTTTATTATTCAGATTTGGAACAAAAATACGTAATCTTATTAGCATAAAACAACAATCCCCACTGCCTGTCATTTGCATAGGTAATATTGTTGTGGGTGGGGCTGGAAAAACTCCTGTCTCACTTAAAATAGGAAAATTGCTTATCAAAGCTGGTTACAAACCTCATTTTATTTCTAAAGGTTATTCTGGCCTGATTAAAAAAAGCACGCTTGTTCAATCATGGCATTCAGCTACCTCAGTGGGCGATGAGTCAATTTTATTGTCTAAAGTAGCGCCCACATGGAATGGAACTGATAGAATTAATTCCTCAAAATTAGCAAAAAAAGAAGGTGCTGATTGTCTTATAATGGATGATGGTTTCCAAAATCCTACTATTCAAAAAGATTTTTCAATTATTGTAATTAATGCTGCGCAAGAATTTGGAAATAAAAGAGTTATGCCTTCAGGCCCCCTTAGAGAAAGTATTAATAGAGGGCTTTCACGAACTAATCTTATAGTTGTTGTTGGCGAAATTAGCGATGAACTTAAACATTCTATCCCTGAAAATATTTTAATAATTGAAGCTAAATTTGAAATCAAAAAAGAAAATAAAAATTTTAAAGGTCAAAATATTACTGCGTTTGCTGGTATCGCCTATCCAGAAAAATTTTTTACATCATTAGAAGAACAAGGAGGTAAAATTATCAAACAAATCACTTATCCTGATCATTATATCTATACAGAAGATGATCTTCTTACCTTAGCTGAAACTGCTAATAAAACAAAATCAATTCTTGTATCAACTCAAAAAGATAATGTTAGAATTCCAAAAGCTTACAGATCCCTTGTTAACACTCTAGAAGGAGAAATTATTTTTGAAAATGAAGATTCACTTGTTAAAATTCTTTCTGATGTCATTGAAAATTATTTCTGAATTAAATAATGAAAAACATTATTAAACAAATAAAATTGTTTGTTGAATATACTATTGTACTTTTTTTGTTTTTTTTCTTATCTCTTTTGCCTATGAATTTTGTTTCAATATTGGGTGATTCAGCGTTCAAATTATTTGGTCCCTTGTCTCGATCACATAAAATTACATTATTAAATTTAAAAAACATTTTTAGCGGATCGAGAGAAGATGAGATTAAAAGAATAGCAAAAAAAAGTTGGGGAAATTTAGGAAAAACAATATTTGAATTAACAAAATTAAAAAAATTAGTAGATAAAAAAAACCATAAAATCACTCTATGCGGGTTAGAAAATTTAAAAACGGTAATTGAAAAAAACGAGCAGGTAATATTTTTTAGTATTCACCAATCTAATTGGGAATTATTAGTTCCTGTAATTGATCAATTAGGTATTAGTGTTGGCGCAATATATAGACACATAAATAATAAATTTATTGATAAACTGATTTTAAAAAAAAGAAATCAAAGTATTAATACAAAAAGAAGTTTCTACACCCCCAAAGGAAAGGAAAGCGCAAAAGAAATTATTTCTGCAATAAAGAGTAATTCTTCAATGATATTACTTGTTGATCAGAAAGACACTGCGGGAGATACGATTAAATTTTTTGATATTCCAACAAAAACACAAACAGGATTTTTAAAAATAGCAAGAAAGTATAATCTAAAATTGATACCAATTAAAAATACCCGACATAATACCAATAACTTTTCAATTTCTTTTTATCCTCCAATTAAACCTTTTGAAAAAGATATAGCTGATACAAAAGCAATGTTATCTATACATAAAATTATTGAGAAATGGATTTTAGAAAATCCATCACAGTGGTTTTGGCAACATAATAGATTTAATTAATTTTTTTTATATTAACGTCAATTGTTCTATCATAAAATTTAATTGCAATAGAGTCTCTTTCTTTCATTTGTTTAGAATTTTTGATTATTTTTTTTGATTTACTGAGAAGAGCATATCCTTTTTTTAGATTGCTATCAATGGAACTAGAATAAAGCAATCGCAGTAAATCATTAAATATTTTTCTTTGATGATTTTTTTTATCATCTATCGTTTTTTCCAAATTAAAATATAGTTTTTGAAGTTCATTATTTTTTAATTTTACTAAATATTGAGGAGATTTTATTATTCTGCTTAAATTATTTAAAAGAAGAATTTTTTTTTCTTTAATAGTTTTGATTTCTCTCATCAAACTTTCAAATATTGATTGAAATTTATCTTTATATGATTTTAATATGTAATCTGGAGCTTTTAAAAGTCTGGTCAAGTTAGATAATAGATCATTTTTTGAGGAAAAATTATTTTGAATCAACTTATTTAGTCGGTCAGAAAAATTTACAATAATATCTTCCAATTCTTTTTTTATCGGAACAACAAATTCTGCTGCAGCAGTTGGTGTCGCGACTCGGAAATCGCTAACATAATCAATAATTGTTGTATCAGTCTCATGCCCAATTGCAGAAATAATGGGGATGTTTGATTTAAAAACTGCCTTAGCTAAATCTTCATCATTAAATGTCATTAAATCCTCTGTACTCCCCCCTCCTCTTGCAATTATTATCACTTCTGGTTGATCTATATATAAACTACTATTAAAACCTTTTAAGGCAGTAATAATTGATGTTGCGGCTTCTAATCCTTGCACAGCTACTGGCCATATATCTATATTAATTGGAAATCTGTCTTTTAATCCATTAATTATATCGTGAATCACAGAGCCAGTGGGTGAGGTAATAATTCCTAGCCTTGAAGGCAAATATGGAATGTTTTTTTTATATTTTTTATCAAACAAACCTTGTGTTTGTAATCTTATTTTTCTGTCCTCAATTAATTTAAGTAATGCGCCTTCTCCTGCTATTTCTAATTTATCAATATCAATTTGATAGGTTGTTTTATATCTGGACCATGTTGTAATTTTTCCTGTCACAATAACTTCTATGCCGAGCTTAGGTGTAAATTGAAGGTATTCTTTTTTACTTCGCCATATTACACCGCTTATAATCGAATCATCATCTTTAAGCGTCAAATAAATTTGTCCTTTAGTTGCTGTCTTAATCTCTGAAATCTCTCCTCGAATTCTTACATAACTAAAATTGGACTCTATCACATCACGGAATAATTTATTAAATTCTGAAACATAATATTCAGGAATATTAATTTTGTTTTGCAACTATTTTCTCTTTTTTTGAAAAAATTTTTTCAGCATTGTTGAACATTCAGTTTCATCAATTCCTCCATAAACTTCGGGAACAAAATAATTTTTCGTATTATAAATTTTCATAATACTTTCTAATGATCCTTTTTTTTCATCATAGGCCCCAAAATATATCTTATTAATTCTAACCTCACTGATTGCAGCAGCGCACATTGCACATGGCTCTAATGTAATAAAAATTGAAGTACCAATTAAATATTTATTCTGTTTTATTTTACAAGCTTTTTCAATAAGAATCATTTCAGCATGTTTTATTGAATTTTTTTGCCTAATAACCTCATTATGAGCTGATGAAATGAGCAAATTAGTTGTATTATCAACAAGTACAGCACCAACGGGAATTTCATTCAACAAATAAGCTTTTTTTGCTTCTTTTTTAGCAAGATCCATAAAATAATTTATATTCATAATATCAAGTATGGATGTTAAATTATAATAATAAAAATACTTTACAATGAAAAAACCAATTATAGGAATTACACTTGATAGTGAAGAGTCGGGGCAATATTCAACATTTCCCTGGTATGCCATTAGAAAAAACCATCTGTTTTCCATTGAAAAATTTGGAGGAATTCCATTTCCTCTTTTTCATTCCTTAGCAAGCTTGCCTGACATACATTCAATGGTTGATGGAATTATTATCACAGGTGGAAACTTTGATATTGATCCAACTCTCTATGGTGAAAACAATAATCATTCCCGATCATTAAAAAATGTTAGGACTAATTTTGAAATGAGGATTTGTGAGTTGAGTCTAAAAAAAAATCTGCCTATTTTGGGAATTTGCGGAGGTGAACAATTACTTAATATTTGTTTTGGAGGAACATTAATTCAAGATATTAAAAAATATAATAAAAATTCATTGGATCATGAACAAACAAATCCTCGTAATGAAACAAGTCATTGTGTTGAAATAAAAAAGCAAACAAAGTTATTTGAAATAATTAAGGATTCAGAAATTCAAGTTAATAGTTCACATCATCAAGCTGTAAACAAATTAGGAAAAAATCTAATTATAAGTGGATTGGCTAGTGATGGCATCGTTGAATCTATAGAAAGTGCTGAACACGATTGGTGCATTGGCGTTCAATGGCATCCCGAATTTTTAATTACAAAGGCTGATGAATTATTAATCTCAAGCTTTATTGAATTTTCTCAAAAAAAATTATGAGAATTGCAAAATATATTTCAAATGCAGGATACTGTTCTAGAAGAGACGCGGAAAAATTAATATTAAGTGGTAAGGTTTATATTAATGATGTCTTGTGTAAAAAACCCAATGTCAATGTTAACCCTAATGATAAAATACTAATTGAAAAAAAATTAGTTAAACTTAAAAACAACATAAGATTGTGGAAGATATACAAACCACCCAGAACAATTTGCACCAATAAGGACCCGCAAAAAAGAAAAACTATTTTTGACATTCTGCCAAATGATTTTCCACGAGTTATATCTATTGGCCGTTTGGATTTTATGAGTGAGGGTTTGCTTTTACTCACAAATAATGGTGATTATGCCAGAAATCTCGAATTACCAAGTTCAAATGTTCTTCGAGTTTACAGGCTGTGTTTGAAAGGGGACATTACAACGAATATGATTAATCAAATTAATAGAAATATATCGATATATGGAATTAATTATAAAAAAATCTCAGCTAAAATAGAAAAATTTCAAAACCCTTACACCTGGGTGATTTTCAAACTAAAGGAAGGTAAAAATAGAGAGATTAGAAATATTTGTAAATTTTTTAAATGGAGCGTTATTAAATTAATAAGAATTCAATATGGTACAATAAAATTATCCCAACAAAAAATGGGGGAAATTCAAGAAGTGAAAAAACTTCCTTCTAAATTATGTTAAATATAATCGCTGGTTCCAAAAAAAAAGCAAAACTTGATGTCCCAATAATAAATGTAAGACCAACTTCGTCAAAAAAGCGAGAGGCGATATTTTCGATAGTAGAAAGCAAGAATCTAAAAAATAAAAGCGACATATATTCTGATGGATACTTTTTAGATCTTTTTGCTGGAAGCGGCTCGCTTGGATTAGAAGCAATTTCAAGAGGGGCAAAATATTGTTATTTTTATGAAATTGCTAAAGAGGTTATTGAAACCTTAGAAAGTAATTGCCTTAAAATATGTGAGTATAATAATTATAAAATTATAAAAAAAGACATAACAAAGTCGTTTTTTGAAGAAATAGACAATCCTCTTTCAGTCATATTCATTGATCCACCCTATACTTTAGCGCCATTCGAAAACATCTTACATAATTTGTTAAAAGCAAATTTAATATTAAAAGACACTATCATTATTATAGAATCTGAAAAAAAAACAAAAATTAATTTTCCTTATTCAATGAAAAATATAGATGAGCGATATTATGGTAAAACAAAAATTACCTTTTTACGCTTAATTGATTAACTTAGATATTTTTTCGTAAGAATTTTTCCTAGCTCAACGGCTGGTTGATCAAATGGATTAACTCCTAGAAAGTAACAAGTGGCTACTGTCTCGAGCATACTCAGCGTCATTAATTGACCTAATGAAAATTCATCAATTTTAGGCAAGTTGATTTCTCTAAATGCCAAGCCATTTTGATTAAATGTATCCATTGTTGCTTGTTGTTCTGCCTGCATCAGATCGCCCATAAATTTACCCGCTAAATATGAAGAGTTTTTAAGAGATTTCAAGGTTTTTTCATGAATTTTTAAACCAAGCTTAGAATGATTTGTTGTAATAAAAGAAAAAAACTTATCCTTTGGTCCTCCCAGGTATAATTGTAATTGACTGTGCTGATCTGTTGTTCCAACAGCATGCATTGGTGTAATGCCTTTGCCATCTTTTCCAACACTTTCTGCCCACAATTGCATATACCATTTTCCAAAATAAAACAAAGCATCAGAGTAAGTCATTAAAACACTATTCTTAATTTGATTCGTATTCATATTTGAGGTTAACAATATTGCTAGTTTCAAATGTTCATCAAAAGAACCTTCTTTTACTTTAATCAATACATCCTTAACACCATTATGGATTTTTTTTGCATCAATACCCGCAATAATAGCTGGTATCATTCCAACATTTGAAAAAACTGAAAACCTACCTCCTATGTCAACCTCATGATCTAGTATTGTGCATTTATATTGATTAGAAATTTCTCTTAGCGAGCTAGTTTTGTTTTCAGTAATGATAAGACAGTTTTTTAAAAAAATTTCTAATTGATTTTCTTGATCAAAAAATTGAATTAAGGATGCAAATTGACTTAAAGTTTCAGGTGTCTCTCCTGACTTTGAAATTATAATGAATCCAGTTTTTTTTAAATCAATTTTTTCTATTGAATATTTAAAGCCAATTGGGTCAATGTTGTCATAAAACGAAATCCTATTTTTTTCCATACCTTGCAGTATATTGATTAATGCTTTAGAGCCCAAATTTGACCCACCAGTACCAAAAATCATAAAATGATTTTTATTTTTAGAAAAATAATTAGCGTTTATAATTGCTTGATTCAGGAACTCATCATTATAAGTAATATTTAAGGCGGGCATTTTCAAAATTTCATTTTGAATATTATCAACAATTTCAATATCTTTTTTTGTTAAAACAATTTTAACGTCCACATTGTGGTACTTAACAATAATATTTTTCATAATAATTTAAAAAAAGAAAAAACGTTTTTTCTTTTTAACTTTAATTTTTTCAGTTTTTGTTGGAACTTCACCCTTAGAAATATTCTCCCCTTTAAAATTCTTTTCTCTTATTCTTTCTGATTCCTTAACGGCATCAAGCACCTCGTCTTCATTATCCCAATCAACCTGAAAAACACCATCTGTCTTTTTTTCCTGAGCAAATTCCTGATCAAATTCTTTACGTATATCATTTGAAGCATCAGTTGCATTTGCTTGTGATAATATTTCATTCATAGTTGAAAGTTGCTTCTCTGCATTTTGTTCTTTTTCATCTAAGCCAAATAAAATTTCTTTAGCTAATTCTTTTTCAACATCGTCAATGTTTTTTTGTTGTAATTGATCTGGATCCACAAGGTTAAAATCAGGAGGAATAATTAATGGTGGATTCTTTATTGCTTTGTACTCATCTATAGATTTTCTTGTCACTCCGGCGCTTTCTCGTATATTAGAGCAAGAACTGAGTAAAGTAGCAAATATTATAATGATAAAAATAAATATTTTATTGTGCAGCATTATTTTATAAACTTTTTTTTAAATTCTTTTAATACTTGATAAAGAATCATTAATACTCCAAAAGTTATGTAAATATCAGCAAAATTGAAAGCAGGCCAGTAAAAGTCTTTATAATGCAGATATATAAAATCCAAGACATAATTATTCATTCCTCTGTCAGCAATATTTGAAAGCGCCCCTGCTATAATAACTGCCAAGCCCCATTCTTCTATTTTATTAGACGTTTTTATCATCATATAAATCAAAAAAACTGTAATCACAGAACCAATTAGTATAATCGCCCATGAAGGTATTAATCCTGAAAAAAGACCAAATGAAATTCCGTAATTATGAATGTGCGCTATATCTAAAAAATAAATAATGGGTATAAAAGAATTTAAAGCAAGATAATTAAATACAATTTTTTTTGTTGTAAAATCAATGATAGTTAAAAAAATTATAAAAAAAAATTTATTCACAAAACAAACTATTTATTAATAGCAGAAGAGCAACGTTTACAAATATCACTTGAATTTATTTCACTGTTGAATTTCCAACATCTTTTACATTTTATGCCTTTTGCTTTTTTTACATCAACAACAACACCCTTAATATCATCAAGGTTAAATCCTGATGAATGATTGTCACCAATCATAATGTTTGAAGAAGACGTAATGGCTATTTCTGCCATATCTATATTTTCAATTATTGAGTTAATTTCCTTGGATAAATAAATATCTACATGTGATTCTAAACTTGATCCAATTGTCTTGTCAGCTCGTTTCACTTCCAACGCGCCAGTAATCACCTTTCTGACATCTTTAACTTGTTTCCATTTTTTTGCAATTACATCATTTTTAAATTTTATATTCGTTTTAAAAAATTCTTCCAAATGAATGCTTGAGTCATTTCCTTTCGACTTCCATACTTCTTCACATGTAAATACTAAAAAAGGAGCTAACCATCGAACTATATAATTAAAAAGTATGTCTAATAGTGTTCTTGCCGCTCGTCTTTTTTTTGAGTTAAAACTATCACAGTAAATAGCATCTTTTCGAATATCAAAATAAAATGACGATAAATCATTTGAACAAAAATTAAGTAAAGTAGTAAACATTAAATGAAAATTATAGGATGAGATGCAATTTTGAATAGTCTGATCTATCTCCCATAAACGATGCAATATAAATTGCTCTAATTCTGGAAATTCAGCAACATCTATTTTTTCATTTTCTTTAAATTCGTATAAATTTCCAATTAAATAACGTAAAGTATTTCTTATTCTTCTGTATGAATCTGTTTGGGCTTGTAAAATAGCGTTATCTAATTTCAGATCATCATAATAATCAGAGGCCACAACCCAAAGTCGCAAAATATCAACTCCGTATTTATTTAAAATATCATCAGGAGCCATAGCGTTGCCAAGAGATTTAGACATTTTTCTTCCCTTGCCATCAACAACAAATCCGTGCGTGAGTACGCTTTCATAAGGCGCCCTTCCTCTTGTTCCAGAAGATTCTAACAAGGAGGAATGAAACCATCCCCGGTGTTGATCGCTTCCTTCAAGATACATTGATGCCGGCCATTTTAAATCTTCTCTTTTTTCCAGACAAAACGCGTGTGTTGAACCACTATCAAACCACACTTCAACAACATCCTTGACTTGATCATAATCCTCAATGTTATATTGATCCCCTAAGAAGCGCTTAGGGTCACTTGTAAACCATGTATCACTTCCCTCCTTTTCATAAATATCAGCAATCCGGTTAATGACATTGACATCTCTTAAAGGTTTGTCGTCTTTCTTGTTGACAAAAATGGGTAAGGGAACCCCCCATACCCTTTGTCTTGAGACGCACCAATCAGGTCTTGTCTCTATCATAGATCTCAGTCTAGTTTGTCCTTGGGCCGGATAAAAGACAGTTTCATCAATTGATTTTAATGCTTTTTTTCGTAAATTTTGTTTATCCATGGAAATAAACCATTGCGGTGTGTTTCTAAAAATTAATGGCGCCTTTGATCTCCAAGAGTGAGGGTAACTATGACGTAATTTTCCTAAATAAACCAGTCTATCTAATTCTTTCAATTTTTCAGCAATTTTTAGATCAACCTTATAAACATGTTCGCCAACAAAACCTTTCGCATACTCATTAAATATGCCTTCATCGGTAACGGTTTGAACAATTTCAATATTATTTTTTATACCTAAATTATAATCATCAGCGCCATGTCCTGGAGCTACATGAACCACTCCGGTCCCTTGTTCAAGGGTGACAAAATCAGCTTCAAGCACTTTAACGGCAAAATCATATCCAATGCTATTGAACGGATGTTTGCATTCGGTATCCTTTAATTCTTTGCCTAAAAAATTTTTTATAACTTTAGTTTTGGTAACGCCAATTTCTTTCATCGCACTATCTTGCAAATCTTTAGCGATCATTATTTTATCACCAACTTTTGCAATACTTGAATCATTGATTTCCATTATTTGAATTAAAACATACTCAAGATCTGCGCTATACGCCAAAGCTCTGTTGCCGGGTATTGTCCAAGGCGTTGTAGTCCATATTAAAATATCATTATCAACCAGTTCTTCAATGTTACTTTTTGTAACCTTAAATTTTACGTAGATTGTGTTTGATGTATGATCTTTATATTCAACCTCCGCATCTGCTAGTGCGGTCTTTTCTACCACTGACCATAGGACTGGCCTAGCCCCTTTATACAAACTTTCATCAAGCAGAAATTTTCCAAGTTCTCTGACAATCTGTGCTTCCGCTTCATTTGACATAGTCAGGTATGGATTGTCCCAGTCACCTTCAACGCCAAGTCGCCGAAATTCTTTCTTTTGAATATCTATCCACTTTTCAGCAAATTCGCGGCATTCTTGTCTGAATTGAACAATTGGAACATCATCTTTATTGCGTCCGTTTTTTCTATACTCTTCTTCAATTTTCCATTCAATGGGCAGTCCGTGACAATCCCAGCCAGGAACATAGATCGAGTCCTTGCCAGTCATTTGCTGTGTTCTTACAACAACATCTTTTAAAATTTTATTAAGGGCTGTCCCCATATGAATATGCCCATTGGCATACGGCGGACCATCATGCAGAACAAACTTTTCTCTACCTTTTGATTTTTCTCTTAATTGTTTAAAAATTTTTTGCTTATCCCATTCCTCCAATATTTTCGGCTCTTTTTGAGGAAGATTTGCCCTCATCTCAAAAGATGTCTTAGGTAAAAATATTGTATCTTTGTATTCCATTTAATGTTCGGAGTGATAAGATTTAACTAACTGAATATCCTTTTGAACTTGTTCGGTAAGTAAAGCAAAATTATCAAATTTTTTTTCTTCTCTAATAAACGTGAGAAATTCAACAGTCAATTCTTTACCGTATATATCTTGATTAAACTCGAATAAATGAGCTTCTAGCAATAATCTCTTCCCATCAACCGTTGGTCTTTCACCAAAATTTGCAATACCATTACTCCATTTATTTATGCATCTAGCTCTTATGGCATACACTCCTTTTTTTGGATGAATTAATTCTCCAGGAACTAAATTAGCTGTAGGAAAATTCATTGCGGTTGCCCTTCTATCACCTTTGATCACAGTGCCTTTCATTGACCAATTTCTTCCGAGGAATGAATTAGCTTTTTCCATATTGCCGTCCCTGATGAATTCTCTGATTCGTGATGATGAATAAACAGCAGCGTTATAGTTTGATGTAATGGGTTGAATAACATTTGTATCAAATCCAAGGGTCTTGGACTGTTCTTGCAATAAACTTGCATTGCCTTTTCTTTCTTTTCCAAATTTGAAGTCATAACCCACAATTAAGTGCTTAGAGTGTAACTTTTCTACAAGTATTTTAGTAATAAAATCTTTTGGCGACATTGATGCTATATTCTCGTCAAATAACAGGGAAAAATAATGGTCAATGCCTTGTTTATCTAACAAGCAAATCTTTTCTTCCTCAGTAATTAATTGAAAATTACGACATTCATCAGAAAAAAATTGTCTTGGATGAGGTTTGAAACTTAATATTGCTGATGAACAATTTTTTATTTTGGAATATTCAATTAATTCATCAATAATTTTTTGATGACCTAAATGCACGCCATCAAAATTGCCAATGGCTAAATTGATATTTGCAACACTGGTTTGTGAATTCAATTGAATATTATGTATTTGCACGAACTGGTCTTTTGATAAGCAGTTAAATTAATTTTTTTATGACTATTAGTATAAAATAAGAATTATTCATCAAAATTATTTCCCAATTTCATTACTATAGTTGAGGAATATTGTTGATCATTATGCAAAACTGCATTGTTAATATTTTCCTGATTGAAAACATTTGGGAATAATTGTGGCTCAAGACATAACGCGTGCTGATATCCATAATTTTTATTAAATTTTCCATTATATGATTGCTCCATCATATTCCCCGTGTAAAATTGGACACATGGTTGGTCGCTTAAAATTTTCACCCCCATTTTAGTTTTGTCACTATAGAGTGAGGCGATCTTTTTTAGTGTGCCATCATATTTCTCAACAAGATAACAAAGGTCAATGCCGTCATCTTCTAATTCATAATTATCGATTTTTTTGAAACTGCTAAAATCATATTTTATTTCATTTGCATCATTTATTCTTCCTGTTGGTATAAAATTTTTATCAATCTCGCAATAAGAATGGGCGTGCATTTCAAGATAGTGTCCCAAAATTTTTTGATAGAATTTTTTGTGACCATGAAAATTCCAGTAATTGTGGTTCGTTAAATTAACAAGAGTGTCATGATCAGTTGTAGCGTGAAATTGAATAATAAATTCATTGTTATCATTAAGCATATATTTAGTTCTACACTCAAGATTGCCAGGATAACCTTCCTCTAAATGAGTAGATTTGTAATGAAGTTCACAAGATATTTCTTCCGAGTTTTCATCTAAAGAATCTATGTGCCATACTTTTTTGTTAAATCCAGATCGACCGCCATGCAAATGATGCTGACCATCATTTGAAGATAATTCATATATGTGATCATTCAAACTGAATTGAGCATTGGCAATGCGTCCGCAAACTCTGCCTACAATACAATTTAGATAACTTCGATCTGTTATATATTCCTCAAAATTTCTATAGCCAAGCAACACATCTTCATGCTCATATAAATTATGATTATAAGGAATAAGTATGTTGTTTATATAACCGCCAAAATTATAAAAACTAATTACATAATTATTTTTATTAGTGAATGTTATTTTGTATACTTGATGATTCTCTATATCCGCAATTTTTTCTTTTTTGATTCTCATTTGATAAAAAGCAAATATCTGTTTATAATATTTTTTCTTTGTTATATATTGAAGTTTAGTAGATAAATTCTAATAGTTATGAAAATCAATCTTGGAATAGCCCCCATAGCATGGAGCAATGACGACATGCCTGATCTTGGCGGAGACACCCCCATAGAAACTTGTTTATTTGAAGCACGATCCGCAGGATTTAGGGGCATTGAACTGGGGGGCAAATTTCCAAGAAATCCAGGCACAATAAAATATCTATTGAATAAATTTAATCTTGAGATGCCGGGTGGTTGGTACGGGGCTCATTTAAATGAAAGAAGTGTCGAGGAAGAATGGCAAGCTATGCAAAATCAGATAGAATTACATAAATTGATTAATTCTTCCGTTTTTATATTCGCCGATGTCTCCGGGTCCATTCAGGGGGAGCCAATAATTCCACTTAGCAAGAGGCCGATATTAAAAGACAATGAGTGGGATGATTATTGTAATAAAATTTCTGAGATTTCAAAAAGATTATCCGATATCGGATTGCCAATGTCATACCACGAGCATATGGGGACCATAATTCAATCAGAGCAAGATGTTTATCGATTACTTGATAATACTGATGATAAAACATCACTACTTTTTGATACTGGTCATATTCTTTTTGCTGAAGGTGATTATGAATCGATTTTAAAAAAATATGTTAGCCGAGTTAATCACGTGCATTGTAAGGATATAAGAAAGGAAATATTAAATAGGTCGCTTTCAAATGATTCAAGTTTCAGGGATTCATTTTTAGAGGGAGTTTTTACTGTACCTGGAGACGGCTGCATCAATTACAAACCATTATTTGAAACTCTGCATGACAACAAATATTCAAAATGGCTGATAGTGGAAGCTGAACAGGATCCCAAAAAAGCAAATCCACTTAAGTACGCTAAAATTGGTTATAAATATCTTAATAGAATGTTAACTGAAGTTGGTTATCAGGTTTAATGTTTAATAACTGGAGCTCTCTTTCAGTTCTTTTATTTCTTTCATTTCTTTGACAATGTTTTGAGCAAATGATGACATTGCCCTATAATCTGATGATATGGTAATAAACTGATAACCAAGGGCCATCATTTCTTTTGCGTATTGAGTGGTTCCATTATGAATGCCTGCGATTTTACCGTGTTCTTTAGCTTTATTGACTATTAATTTAATATTTGAAAACACAGGATCTTCTTTGACATCAAATTGAGGTTTTAAGCCATAGGCTAAACTCATATCAGCGGGCCCTATGTAAACGCCATTTAGATTCTCAACAGATAATATTTCATCAAGATTATCGACAGCCTCTTTAGTTTCAATCATTGCTAGCGTTATGATTTGAGAATTCGCGTTTTGGATATAATCTGACCCATAAACCAGCTGAGCTCTGATAGGGCCGAAACTTCTTTGACCCAAGGGGGGATAATAGCAATAAGAAACAAATCTTTCGCACTCTTCTTTATTGTTAACCATAGGTGCTATAATTCCGCACGTGCCAGCATCAAGCATTTTCATAATTATTCCAGGCTCATTCCAAGGAACCCTGGCAAAAGGAATCGTGGGGGAATTAGCAATTGCCTGAAGCATGGATATGGACGTGGAATAATCATTAATGCCGTGCTGCAAGTCAATAGTTAAAGAATCCCATCCCATTTTGGACATGCTTTCGGCAGTAAAACTATTAGGAATGGATAGCCAACCATTGATAGCTGCTTTACCACTTTTCCAAATATCTAAAATAGAGTTCTTAAACATATGGATCTAATAATGAAAATTTAAAATTATATCTAGGTTTTTATACTAAATAATTTTATAACATTAATCTTTAATTAACAGTAAAGAACATTATAGCTAATGAAATATCTGCATACAATGGTCCGAGTCCAAAACATTGAGGATTCACTGAATTTTTATTGTGATAAACTTGGACTTAAGGAGATAAAAAGAATAGAAAATGAAAAAGGTAGATTTACTCTAATTTTTCTTGGTGCTGAAAATAGTGATGATCGGCATGCCCTTCTGGAGCTCACTTATAATTGGAACCCAGAAGAGTATACTGAAGGACGTAACTTTGGTCATCTGGCTTATAGCGTTAAAAATATTTATGAAACATGTGATAAATTAATGGAAAACGGCGTTATCATCAACCGTCCTCCCCGTGATGGTCATATGGCGTTCATCAAATCACCTGATGGTATCTCCATTGAAATACTTCAAGAAGGTGGAGCATTGCCTATTAAAGAACCCTGGCAATCAATGGAAAATAGTGGGACTTGGTAATTCAGTACCAACTTTCTAGGCCAACCTGGCTAACTTATATATTTTGTGTATGTTTTGTATAAAAGGATAGTTCCAGACAAAATAATTAATGAAATACCAAAAATAGATAAGGTATCTAGACTTTCAGAAAAAAAAATATTGCCAAATAAGCTTGCCCACAAAATTTGAGTAAACAAAAAGGGGCTAATAATTCTACTATATTTGCCAGCTATATGAAATGCCACTGTCCAAAACAAAATTGCTAAAAACATAAATAAGCCTGCGGAAAAAATTAAAATTAATTCATTGCGTGAGGGAATTATTGGATCAACAATCAAAAAAAAAGCTGAAAAAATTGTCAATGGTAAAATATTATAAAATGTAAATCCATAAGCGCTTGCTTTTTTTGAATATTTACTAACTATAATATTTGTTAATGCGTTATAAACTGCAACAATAACAACTAATAATAAAAAAAAATTAAATACTGTTAAAAAAGGTTTAAGTACTAGAATCACTCCTGTAAACCCAATAAATAATGTTATCCAGTCTTTAGTAATGATTTTTTCATTTTGTATAATTCTTGAAAAAATAAAAATATAAAAAGGAGTTGTCATTAAAACTGTTGTAAAAATACTTATTGGAATTTCTTTAAGTGAAAAAAAAACAAAGAGTGGTATAGGTATAAAAGTAATACCCCGAGCAAGAGGTATAAAATAATTTCTTTTATTTTTCAAAATTATATGTTTTTTAATTCCACCAACAAAATTTAAATAAAATAAAAAAACAATTAGGGAAAAAATATTTCCAATAGAATAATAATGATACCATTTATAATTACTAGAACTTAAAAATTTTGTGATAGCATCAAAAGAAGAGCCGCTAATAGTATTCAAACAAATTAATAAAATTCCAAACAATACGACTTTCATTTATTGGTTATATATCATTCTTTAAATGATTTAGAGAAAATAAATAATTAGAAACTTCAATTATTTTTCTCTTCAAAAAAATAATATCAGTACGTTCTTTGGAGATGTTATTTAAGATTTTATCAATGATGAAATTTCTTCTTCAGAAAAATATCTTGGTTTTTCACAACTTGTTCTCATCTTTGTTTGTTTTGAAGTTTTTGCTGCTAGAATTGTTGAATCTATTATATCCAACACATGCAATGCTAACTCTCCATTACACCTATGTTTTTTATTATTTTCAATGCTATAGATCATCTCTGATAAGCCAACACCCCTGTAATTTGCATTTGTAGGTGCTTCGTTTGATCTTCCGCTTTGATTAAATATATTTGTTTTTCCTAATTTCATATTTTCTGTAGAATGTTCTTTCCATTCACCGCCCTCTCTAAGAGATACTAAAATAGGCCCCCCGAACATATTAGGATCAGGTCCAATGATTGAGCCCTTTGTGCCATAAAATTCCATATGATTTCTCTGGTGATTAATGACATCAAAAGAAATAAATCCCTGTATTTTAGTTTTATTGTTAAACTCTATAACCACCATATAAGAGGTTGGTATCTCTACTTTAAATTTATTGCCTTTTTTTGGCCCTTCGCCGATTTCTCTATATTCACTAACAGTTGTTGCTTGTGCTCTAACACTTTTTGCAGAGCCTAAAAGATTCACCAACATCGTAAAAAAATATGGACCCATATCCAAGACAGGTCCACCGCCTTCTTGAAACCATGGTTCTGGATTTGGATGCCATGATTGGACGCCAGGAAATGCAAAGATAAAATTTCCTAATTTAATTTCTCCAACTTCGCCACTATCTATAATTTGTTTAGTCAATTGGCCACCTCCACCTAAAAAAGTATCTGGCGCATTTCCTAAATAAAGATTTTTTTCATTTGCAACATCAAATAATTCTTTTCCTTGCTCAAATGATATTGAGAGTGGTTTCTCACAATAAGAATGTTTATTCGAAAGTAGTGTTTTTTTAATTGTTTCGTAATGTGACGTAGGATTTGTCAAATTCAAAACAACATCTATCTCCCCATCTGCCAAAAGTTCATCAACACTTTTAGCTTCAATATTATATTCTTGAGCGCATTTATTTGCAGCTTCAATGTTAATATCAGCACAAGCTACAATATTAATGTTATTAAAGTAATTCTGGCTCCTAAAATAGGTTTCAGAGATATGGCCGCACCCTATTAAACCAATTTTTGACATTTTATTTTAACTGAGGATTGGGTACATTTATTTTAATTTTGTAGTTAGGATTTTTTGCTTGTTTTATGAGAGTCAATATGATTTCTTTATAGGCATCCCACAAACCTTTTTTTGGCGGAGGTAGTTGTTCCTTAATTAGATTATGTAATTTTTTTAAATTATATGATGGAACTGTTGGAAACATATGATGCTCAATATGATATTCCATATGCCAATAAAGAAAACTAAATATGGGATTAATATAAACTGTTCTCGAACTATATCGGTGATCCTTAATATTAACCTCTAAGCCTGTATGTTGAGTAAGACCAAATAATTTGTTTAAGGTCGCGCCATAAATTCCAGGTAGTACAATGTATAAAACTGGAAACCATGATTTGAAGATTATGGAAAGAATAATTGCTCCAATCCAAATAGCAACATGTATACGCGCAGAGTTACGACATTTGGAACGTTTCTCTTCAGGAATACATTGAGCCATAACATCTGTCGTAAAACCCAGGGCATGCTTTAAAGTTTCGACTTGAAGTGATTTGTGAATAAAAAAAATATTCTGAAAAAAAGGAATAAAAAAAGAAAAAAAATAGAACAAATCAATAGGTTTTCGTATAACAATTTCAAAATCAAAAGGATCATTAAAGGCTGTAAAACTATGATGTTTAAAGTGTGAATAACGCCATCGAACAGGTTCGAAATTATTCATATAACTCGAAATTTGATAGAAAAAATCATTCCAGAACTTTGATTTAAAGGCTGTTCTATGACTTGTCTCATGCCACATAGAGTCGCTACATGCGTAAATGTTTCCATAAATTAAAAAAAATAGAACACTCCACCAAGTGCCCCAGGTAATAAAAGCTAAATAGCCGAAAAAAAATAAACTTCCAAAAAAAATGGTTGTATGTTTGAATCCAGACCAGTTAGATTTATGACAGAGTTTACTGAATTCATTTTTATCAACAGTGCATCGATACCATTTATTTAAATTTATATCCATAAAATGCTAACTATAGTGAATAAAAAATAAAATTCAATTTTTAGCTTTGTATCCTAAGCCAATGTCATTGGTCATTTTACTAGAATCCATTTTTTTAGGATAATGATAATTTAATCCCAATAATTGTCTAACTCTTTCAGAACAATTTTTTAAAAATTCTTCATCAAGATAAGATAAAAGTTCTTCCACAGGTTTGACATATTTAGGTAAAAATTCAATTAATAAAACAGCTCTCTGATGAGATGACTTATTAGGCATAGCTCCATGCCATGTATTGCCATTAAAAAAAACTAAATCACCTGGTTTTCCTAACATTTGTTTTATGTTTGATTTATCGTCTTCTTTGGTTGGGTAATGTAATTTTTTTTGAGAACCAGGGCAATAAGCTGTTGCTCCTGAAAGTTCAGAACAATCATCTAGGGGTATAGCGCCCTGGCAATTTTGAGGGAAAGTAGAGTTTAATCCCATAGGAAAAGTTTCTTCTTTATAAAAATCCCAATAGGGATAATCTAAATGCAACTCTTGGCCGAGAGCTCCTGGTAAAAGTCTACTTGCACAGTAAGAACCACATATAAATTCAGTGCCTAGAAATGTAGACATCAAATTAAATATTATATCCTCAGTAATTATGTCTGAAAATACTTCCCCTTTACCAAAAAGATTCCAGACTCTTTGTTGTAAATTTATTTTTCCACAATCATCTGCCTCTGCATTAAAATGTGTTTCTTTTTGTTCTTGAGTGTCAGCATGTTGATTAACAATTTCTCTTGCTTCCTTAATTTGATTTTGTGAATAAACATCTTTAATCGCTATAACGCCCCCACCTTCAATTAATTCAGTAAGTGCTTTTTGTTTATCTAAATTATTCTTATCAAAAACAAGCATTGTTTATAATTTCAACTTTTAATTATAAAGACTTTTTTATCTTCATCAATAAATTCATTTATAGAATAAATAAGAAATATATAATTTTAATAGATAAAAATTAGAAAACCAAAAAATAAGCAAAGTATGAATTTATTAATTTGTTAACTCTTTTCTAAGATCTCCAATTTCAGCTCCTCCGGCCATCAGCCTTTTAATATCATCTCCTCCAAGCTCTTCTGCCATCCCTCTTCCAATAACCTCACCAAGACTTAAAAAAGTATAACGATCCGAAATTAGACGAGCATGGATTTCATTATGAGTTATTAAAATAATTGCAATATGTCCAAGTTTTTGAACATCTTTAATGGTTTTTAACACTTCCATTTGTTGTTTTTGACCTAATGCTGAAGTTGGCTCATCAAGAATTAGTATTTTAGCACCAAAGTATATAGCTCTTGCAATCGCTAATGTTTGTCGTTGACCACCTGACATTGTTCCTACCGGTTGTTCAGGATCTGAAATATCAATTCCTATCTTAGCCATTTCTATAACAGTAATTTCATTCATCTCTTTCTTTTGCATAATTCCAAAAGGCCCAGGACCTTTTTTAAGCTCCCTTCCAAGAAAAAAATTTCTTGTAACCGATGTTAATGCATTTAATGCTAGATCTTGATAAACCGTACCAATACCTAAATCAGATGCTTGACGAGGAGTAGTAAATTTAACTTCTTGACTATCAACATAAATTTTTCCACTTGTTGCAGGATGAACGCCAGAAAGAATTTTTATTAGTGTGGATTTTCCAGCACCATTATCACCTAGTAATGCATGTACTTCTCCTGGATACACATCAAGCGAAACCCCGTTTAAAGCAGTAAAATTACCAAACTTTTTTACAAGATCTGTAATTTCAATAAGAGGTTTTTTTGAACTATCAATCGTCATGCACTACCTATAATTCTTTTCCGAATATTTTCATTAGTTAAGGCTGCTGATACTAATACAGCACCCAAGAAAACTCTGTAGAACGATCCGTCAATACCTGGGATATAGAAGAAGGCTTCCTTGGCAATTCCAAAGATTATAGCTCCCAATATAATGCCAGCTACATTTCCAAATCCACCTGTTAATACCACTCCTCCAATTACAGCGGCAGCAATTGATTCGAGTTCTTTTAGATTTCCTTTCGCAGCATCAGAAGTATTTACTTCAAATACCTGGCACGCTGCAAACATGGTGGCACAAAAAGCTGTAAACATAAATAATGAAATTTTTACTTTATTTGTGGGTACGCCGTTTGCCTTTGCTGCGCTTAAATTACCACCTGTTGAATATATCCAGTTTCCTGCTTGTGTGCGACTTAAAACAAAATAACAAACAAGCGCTAATAAAAACCAAATCATTAAACATGAATACATGCCTTCAGCAAACTGTCTGCCATACGTGTTTACATTCCAATCAGCTGTATAATAAAGCCAATCAAATACTGGTTCCATTATATCGCCACCAAAGAAATTAGCCACGGGACGCGCTGTAGTAATTGTATCAATATAGGCTTTAGTTATATCTATATCTGTGACAACTTTTACAGCAACATCAGGAACGTTAATACCTGCTTCAATTTTTTTTGTTAAAATTTCTATCATAGATTCATTGTTTGATTTTTTAGCACCTTCAAGTGATTTTTCTAAACTTTGAATCATTTTTGATTTGTTAGATAAGGTTTTATAAAGCGCTACTTTTTCATTAACATAGGTTAATTTTTCTGTAATTTTAGCTATTGTTTGTGCGGGGACAGTGCTTAAAATTTCTAATAATTGTTCGTTAGGAAGTGCTTTTGCTGCCTCTCTTTCCATCTCGCCATGTCCTGGCACTTTGATAATATTTTTTATATCAGGTAAATCTGTAACAGTTGTTGACCCAGCTGTTTGAGAAAAAGCTTTATTAAAAGCACGGAAGGAAACCATAGTGAGACCTCTTAAAAAAAATAATCCACCTAGGGTTACAATAAAAGACGCTATACCTGTTTTTACAATTAACCATCCCTGAAACCAACCAAAAGACAATGTAAAACACAATGTTATAAATATAGCTGTGAGAGGTGAAACGTCTGTTATTTGAAATATTTTTAAAGTCTCAATATGTAATCCGCCAGAAAAAGATATGTAAGGAATAACAATTGCAAAACCCCACTTCAAAGTAATAGCCATAACACACCCAGCAAAACCAACCATAGAACCTATTGAAAGATCAAACTCACCAGCAATAATCAATAACCCTGCACCAAGTGCAAGAATTCCTAATTGAGAAATAACCCTAAAATTATTTCTAATTCCAAGGGCATTAAAACCCTCTCCGGAAAAAGGGTTTAAAGAAAATTGACCTTCAGGAATAGAGAAGTACCCAAGCAATCCAAAAAGAATTAACATGACACCTATTGGTCCAATTTCTGGACGTGCTAGAATAGGGCTATACCATTTTTTTTTCGCCTGCCGATCCGATTCTTGTCTTTGTGGTTGCTGTGTAGTTGAGGGATCCATTTTTTTTAATTAAAATTGAAAAAAAAAAGGACCGCCGAAGCGGTCCTTCATAAAATTAATTATCTATCAATTCCTGCTAAAGCAGCAACTGAAGATGCGTTAGACTTATCAACAAAGCCAGGTCCTGATGGGATGTTAGCTCCTGGAAGAAGTCCGGCACCGTTGTTGTACAAGTGTAATACGATAATTGGCATATAACCTTGTAAACGTTGTTGTTGATCAATGGTGAAAGCTACTTTTCCAGCATTAATTAAATCCATAACAGCAGGACTTAAGTCAAAGCAAGAATGATGAACTGTCATACCTAGATCATCAAGTGCTTTTGAAACAGCGTCACAAACGTGAGGTCCAACTGATAAAACTGCATCTACATCTGGATTAGATTGAAGAGCTGCAGTTGCACGAGTTTGGATAGTAGCTGGGTCTGAAGTTGTATCAGTGAATTCCATAGGAACAGCTTCTCCATAACCTTCACATCTATCAACTAGAGCTGTATTATAAGCTTCTTGAATCATACAAAGAGCTTTAGTTGCACCTTCTGCTTTTGCACGAGCACCAGCTGATTGACCAGCAAGAAACTCAGGCTGTCCAACATGCATAAGCGCACCTAAACTTGCGGAAGACTCTAAACCAGAATTCATTGTAATTACTGGAACACCAGAAGCAACAGCAGCTTTAATAGCTGGTCCCAGAGAATCAGGATCTGGTAAAGAAATTACCATTCCGTCAGGTGAGGTTGCAGCGGCCGCTTGGATTGAGCTTGCCATATCCGCCATATCAGCAGATGGATTGTAAATGTACTCAAAGTCAGCACCAATTGCACGAGCAGCATCTTCACCGCCTTTTTGCACAACTGGCCAGAAAGGATCATTCCCTTCTCCATGTGTAACCATAACATAACGTTCTGCTGAAACAACTCCAGCAACAAACATTATAGTAAATAAAGTAAAAAGAAATTTTTTCATTTTTCCTCCTAAAAAAATTACGTAATCTAACAAACTAAAACCACAAAAGAACTCATACTTCAAGAATAAAGTCTATACTCGGTGTATAGTCTCAAAATCTGTAAATTCTGTTTCCAGTAATAATTGGTATAACGATATTTAATAAAACGTTTTACTTGTCAATATTATTTTAAAAAAAACATTAATATTGCTAGTATAATTATAAAAAATCCCATTTTTTCATAAAAAAAATTAATATTGCTAGATCTAGTCAATAAATACAACCTTGAAAAAAATCTTAATAAAAGAAGGGTTTCTCTACTTTATTAGACTCCTCTTCTTTGTCTCTCTTTTCCTTCTTTAAACTCCTTATAAGCTTGCTTATTGCCTTCTGTGTTTTGAACTTCAAGGGTAGGACTTTCCCAGAAAGCTGTTCCTTCTAACCATTCATAGCCATGCGTTTTTATTGATATAACATAGGTCTTATCAGACTTTTTTGCTCTTAAAAACGCAGCTTCTAATTCAGATGTTGAAGTGACGGTTTCTGTTTCAGCGCCCATGCTAGCAGCATGGGCAGCAAAATCCACTTCTACAAAGTTTGATGCTCTTGCTGATTTAAGGTTGCATAAATATTCTTTTCCGCCTTTTGCTAATTGAAGTCTGTTGATAACCATATGTCCGCTATTATCGCAAACAACTATGATAAGTTTTTTTTCATAAATTATAGAACTGTAAATATCGCTGTTTGCAAGAAGATATGATCCATCTCCTACAAAGACAATTACATCTTGATTTGGTTTAGCCATTTTAATTCCAAGAGCTCCAGAAATTTCATATCCCATACAACTGAAACCCCATTCAGTTTCAAAAGTATTTAATTCTTTAGGTTTCCAGATTTGAACGGTCTCTCCAACCAATCCTCCTGCTGCTGTGACAACAACATCCGAGGGATCAGCATTTCTATATACAGCTCCAATGGCATGTGCGTAAGTTGGTATTTCCTGATTTGTTGGACCGCTTTCTTTTTCCACATACTCGTTCCATTTTTTTCTTTCTTTTGTAGCACGATCATACCAGTTTATTGGGGCTTGCCAGTCCCCTAATAACTTTGATAGCTCTACAAGTGAAATTTTTGCATCCCCTACAACAGGTATTGCTCTATGCTTAGTTACATCAAAGCGTGCGGCGTTAATAGAAACTAATTTGAAATCAGGATTGTTAAAATTAGTCCACGAACCGGTTGTAAAATCACCTAATTTATTTCCAATAGCCAAAGCTAAATCTGTATCTTTAGATAAACTATTGGAAGAACCAACTCCCAAACAGCCAATGGGTCCAATATAATAAGGATCATCTTTATCCATGCATCCTATGCCCATGACTGTTGTTGTAACAGGTATGTTGTGTTTTTTTGCAAATTCGGAAAGTTCTTTTTCAGCTTCAGAGTATAAAACGCCTCCGCCAGAAATTATGATTGGCTGTTTAGAATTTTTAATAACATCAGCGGCTTTTTTCAATTGATTTTGATCTGGATGAATTCGTCTAATCTCATGAATTTGTTCTTCAAAAAATATTTCAGGATAATCAAATGCTTCTCCTTGAACATCTTGTGACATTGAAATTATCGCAGGTCCGCATTCAGCTTGATCGAGCATCACTTGAACTGCTTGTGGAAGAGAAGTGAGTATTTGTTCAGGGCGTGTAATACGATCAAAATATTTTGACACCGCTTTAAAAGAATCATTTTGAGTCTCAGTTGGGCTAGTGAAATTTTCAACCTGTTGAAGTACCGGATCGGGGAATCTACTAGCGAAAGTATCTCCAGGTAAAAGTAAAATGGGAAGTCTATTACTAAGTGCAACTGCAGCAGCAGTAATCATATTAGTCGCACCAGGGCCTATGGACGAAGTTGCAACAAAAATTTGTTTCCTTCTCATAGCTCTAGCATAACCAATTCCCGTTAAAGCCATATTTTGTTCATGATGGCCTCTATATCCAGGCAATTCATTTTGGTATTCCTCCATTGCTTGTCCAATACAAGCCACATTGCCATGACCATAAATACCAAAAGCTCCTGCAAAAAGAGGCGTTATTTTTCCTTTAATGATAATTTTTTGAGCTATTAGATATTTTATCAAAGCATAAGAGCAACTAAGATGGATTGTTTTCATATAGAAATTACCTTTTTAAAATAATCATAAACCTCTACCATTAATATATTATTATTTTATAGATATAGCTATGATTAAATTTGCTCTTATGGGTGCTGGTCGAATAGGAAAAATGCACGCAAAAAATATTTTTTCAAATTCGAAAAGTAAACTAGAAATAGTATATGATTTAAATCCTCACTCAGCAAAAGAAGTTGCAAATTTATATGGATGTAATATTGCAAATTCACCTGAAGAAGCAATTTTAAATAATAATGTTGATGCTGTATTTATTGCTTCTGCCACACCAACTCATATTGAATATATTCTATCGTCTGCAAAAGCTGGTAAAGCTATATTTTGTGAAAAACCAATAGATCTTAATATTAATAAGGTTAACCAATGTAAGAAAGAATTAGAACAATATAAGGTGCCAATTCATATTGGTTTTAATAGGAGATTTGATGCAAGTCATCATTCACTGAAACAAGCAAAAGTTAAGGGTGAAATTGGCAATTTAGAAATGATAATTATCTCAAGCAGAGACCCTGAACCACCTGGTGTAGAATATTTAAATGCAGCAGGAGGCTTTTTTAGAGACACTGCTGTTCATGATTTTGATCTAACCAGATTTATTTTAGGAGATGATCCCATAACAGAAATATCTGCTTACGGTGGTGTGCTTTTTAGTGAAACAGCTAAAGAAACAAATGATTTGGACACAGCAATGTTTATTATGAAATCACAATTAGGTGTTTTATGCCACATAAATAATTCTCGCAGAGCTGTTTATGGATATGATCAGCGTGTCGAAATATTTGGAAGTAAAGGAATGATAATTTCTGATAATCAATCTCCTACATCGGTAAAAAAATTTACCAATAATATCACTAATGCTAATGATCCTGCATATCATTTTTTTATTGAAAGATATGATCAGGCTTATAAAGATCAACTCGATATCTTTATTAACTGTATAAATAATAACAAACCAACATTGACAAACTTTGATGACGGCAGGAATGCTCTCCTAATAGCTAATGCTGCTTATGAATCTTTAGAAAGTAAGAAATCAGTCAAAATTGATTACAGTTAAATAGTCATGATGAAAATTGCTACAATGGGTCCCATTCACTCTGATGGATTGTCTATATTAGAAAAAAATGGTTGTAACGTTTTTGAAGTTACAGATTTTTCCTTAGACAATTTAATTGCAACATTACAAGACGTTGACGGTGTGGCACTTCGAACAGCTAAGCTCACTAAAGATGTTCTAGAAAAATGTCATAAGTTAAAAATAGTCTCGCGACATGGTGTCGGATACGACAACGTTGATTTGAATTATCTCAATGAAAAAAAAATTGCTCTTGCAGTCACGGGAACAGCTAACGCTGTGACTGTAGCTGAACATGTAATGGCAATGTTTTTAAATGTTTGCAAAATAATCAAACAATCTGACAGGCTTGTCCGTGATGGCAAGTTTACAGAAAAAAGTTCATTGCCAGATTTTTTTGAGTTATATGAAAAAAATGTTCTTATTCTTGGCTTTGGAAGGATTGGCAAGGCGCTGGCCAAGCGTTGTCTTGGTTTTGATGCCAAGATATATGTGTATGATCCCTTTATCGATGCTTCAATCATTAAAGAAAATAATTGCATTCCTGCAGACTTTGATGAAGGTTTGCGCATTGCTGACTTTATCAGCGTTCATATGCCTCTTAATGAAGAAACAAAAAATAGGATTGCTAAAGATCAATTAATGATGATGAAAAAAACCAGCATTCTGGTGAACACTGCCAGGGGTGGCATTATTAACGAACAGGATTTAATTTGGGCTCTAACAAATAAGGAAATTTATGGCGCCGGGATTGATGTTTATGAGCAGGAGCCGCCTAGTATTGATAATCCTTTATTTAAGCTAGATAATATAATTCTTACACCTCACATTGCAGGTCTTACACTTGAATGCAGAAAAAGAATGGCGGTAGAGACGTGCGAAAATGTTTTGTATTACTTAAGTGACAGATCTAAACTGAATAAAAAAAATATTATTAATGGAAAAAAAATAGGTTTAGAGATCTAAATACAGTTTACCGTCTTCTTCTGTTATATCATAAGTTTTAAGTGGCCCCGCCTCAGGATCACTAATGAGATCGCCAGAGACTATGCTGAACGTTTTACCACAACTAGCGCACTCTAATTCTTCGCCATCAATTGAACCTTCGCTCAAAAAAGCCTGCTCTTCACAATTGCAGTGACCCTGGGTTGCAAAGATTCCATTTTCCAAGTGATAAATGGCATAGTCAATTTCTTCATACTCAAAATTTTCCACACTATCTTTGTCAATGTCTTTTAACTCACCAATAACAATAGGTTCAATTTCTTCAATCATGGAAAAAATCTTAAAACAAAATTATGTGAGAATAAATGATTTTTTTATGATTTTAATAAATTTTTCTGAATTTTATTTTTTCTCAGAATAATCGGTCACTTTTTGGCATTGTTCCCCTAAATGCTCAATTCCCAACTTCATTGCATCACCAGATTTTAAATAAAGTGGAGGTTTTCTACCCATTCCAACACCCGGGGGCGTTCCGGTTGAAATGACATCGCCAGGCTGCAAAGACATAAATTGACTTAAATAACTAACAAGAAAATTGACACCGTAAACCATAGTAGAAGTTGATCCATCCTGCATGCGTTCGCCGTTTACATCTAACCACATTCTTAAATTCTGAGGATCTCCGACTTCATCTTTTGTAACCAAATAAGGACCAATAGGGCCGAATGTATCACATGATTTTCCTTTAACCCATTGACCATAGTGCTCTAATTGAAACTCTCTCTCACTTAAATCATTCACAACGCAATAACCGGCGATGTGGTCTTGCGATTGTTTTTCTTCAATATGCTTTGTCTCTTTTCCGATAATAACGCCAAGCTCAACCTCCCAATCCGACTTTGATGAATTTTTAGGAATCACAATGTCATCATTAGGACCACAAATGGCACTTGTGGCCTTCATGAACATAATCGGCTCTTTTGGAACTTCCTGTCCTGTTTCCGCCGCATGATCGGAATAATTCAAACCAATGCATATGAACTTTCCCACGCCAGCAATGCACGGGGCAAAAGTAAAACCCTCATCAACAATTGGCATCAATGAAAGATCGGCATTTTTTATTCTATTTAAATTTTCTGCTGAAATAGTTGCGTTGTTCCAATCTTCTACCAGTGAAGACATATTTCTAACTTTGTTTTCCTTATCCAGTATTCCTGGCTTAACTAAATTGCCATCTCTGTATCGAAGCAGTTTCATAATTTATAAAGTCCATCCACCGTCTATTAAATGCAGTCCTCCAGTCACAAATGACGATTCATCACTTGCTAAATAAACGCCCAGTGAAGCAATTTCTTCAGGTTGACCCAAACGACCCATTGCCTGTCTGTTTATAAAATCAATTTTTGCTTGTTTGGGATCGTCAGCTTGAGACACTCTTCCCTCCCAAGAAGGTGTTTGTACGGTGCCTGGTAAGATCGCATTGCATCGTATCCCGTCTTTAACATAATCTGCTGCAACAGATTTTACAAATCCATTTAAGGCTGCCTTGGTTGTTCCATATATAAATCTATTAGGCGCACCCTTTACGTTAGAAGCAGCAGAAGAAACAATAATGATGCTGCCTTTTTTCTTCTTCAACATTTTTGGCAAAAGGTGTGTGGTCATCAAGTAGGCTGAATAGACATTAATGTTCATGGAATTATGAAATTCTTCTGAAGAACAGTTCATTATGGTGCCATGGTGCACGAAACCAACTGCATGAAAAAGAACATCCATTACCTCCACGGAATTTGCGAATTTTACAACATCTTGTTTATTTGTTGCATCTAATTTCTGAATTTGAATCTCATTTTTTTCTTTTTTTAGCTCATTCAGTTTTTCTTCGTTAATGTCTAAAGCAAAAACATTAGCTCCTTCATCAGCAAAAGCTAAGGCAGTGGCCCTACCAATGCCCTGAGCGGCAGCAGTGACAACAATATTTTTATTTTTTAATCTCATACTAATTTAGCTTCGCCCAATATTCACCTTTAGGGAAAAGATATCTATTAACAGACTCTTTCTTCATTTCAATAGAATACCCGTGGTCAAGAGGTGGCATATAATTGCCATTTTGAATATTACATGGATATTTAAAATGTTCATGAAGGCTGTCTTGATATTCAACAACTTTATTGTCTTTTTCACCATTAATAAGAATATAGTCAATCATACATAAGTGCTGGACATACTCACACAAACCAACCCCTCCAGCATGTGGAAAAACTGGAACCTTGAATTTATGAGCCATTAATAAAACAGTTAAAATCTCATTAATGCTTCCCAGTCTGCAGCTATCTATCTGACAAACATTCATAGCTCCTGACTCTAAAAATTGCTTAAACATTACCCTTCCTCCGCAAGCTTCTCCGGTAGCAAGATTAATGTCTCCCACAGCTTCTTTAATTTTTTTAAAACCCAAAATATCATCTGGGCTTGTCGGTTCTTCCACGAAAAGTAAATTGAATTTCTTATATGCATTTATATGTTTTATAGATTGTTCAACATCCCATAGTTGATTGGCGTCAACCATTATAAAACAGTCGTTACCAATCGTGTTTCTAATTATTTCCAATCTTTTGACATCTTGTTCTAAATTTAGACCAACTTTTATTTTGAAATGTTTCCACCCTTTTTCCATGTATTGTTTACAAAGATCAATTATTTTTTCATTGGAGTAACCAAGCCAGCCCGCCGCAGTAGTATATGAAGGATACCCTTCTTTTAAAATTAAATTAATTCTTTCTTCTTTAAATTTTTGATTTTCTAATAATATTTCATAAGCATCGTCTTTTGTCATTACATCTTCAATGTGTTTGAAAGTTAACCAACTCATTATCGTCTCAGGATCGCTTTCAACTACAAACTTCCAAAGAGGTTTCTTATTTTGTCTTGAAATCAAATCCCAAAAAGCATTAAAAATGGCGGCTACAGCCATGTGAACGACACCTTTTTCGGGACCAAGCCATCGAAGCTGGCTATGATCTACGCAATCAAACCAAAGTTTACCGATATTTTTTTCTACTTCATTTAAGCTTAAGCCAATAAATAACGGAATATAATTTCTTACACATTCCGCTACAATATCATTTCCCTTGCCTATAGTAAAAGCGATGCCAAAACCCCTTAAGTTGCTATCACTCGTATGTATTGTCACGTATGTTGCTGAATAATCAGGATCAGTATGAACAGCATCGGAACCGGTTAAATCATTTGATGTTGGAAATCGGACATCATCAACGTTGATATTTAATATTTTAATCATTAATTAAAAAAATCACACAATTACGATTTAACAATCAAAAGTTCAGCAATAGTCATTGTTTATAATTTTTTAAAAGTTGAATTATCAATAAAATCCCAATCAAGATCAATTCCCAGACCGGGTTTGTCGGGCAGGTGAGCTCGCCCTCCTTCAACTTTTATGTCTTCTTTCAAGCCAAAATTAAAATATTCATAAGGTACTAGAACCTCAAAAAATTCACTATTTTTTATGGCTGCACAACAATGCAAATTAACAAGTTCTAAAGGATGATAAATTGCCGTATGAATTTCACATTGAACGCCAAAGCTTTCGGCCAAATGAGCTGTTTTCATTGTGGCTGTAATACCACCGCTCCAAGAAACATCTGCTCTAACCATATCTACAACTCGAGTTGAAATACACTCTGCTACACTGTAGGGATGTTTAGCGATAACTTCTGTTCCTATTATAGGAATGTCCAGAATTCGCGTTAATTCCCTTAATCCATGAAAATTTTCATCAAACAGCGGTTCCTCATACCAATAATAATTCAATTTTTCCAATTCACGACCAAAACGCAATGCCTCTTCAAAAGTATACGGTGCCACTGGATCACTCATTAATTTAAATTCATCACCCACAGCTTTTCTAACAGCCTTGTGAGCCTCTAAATCAAAATCATAATTACCAGGGGGATGAAGTTTATAAGCATTGAAACCTCTTCTTTTATATTCAAGGGCTTCCTTTGCATAAGCTTCAGGACTTTTAAGAACTAAAGAACTTGCATAAATAGGAACGGCATCTCTATAAGCGCCTAAATATTTATAAAGAGGTTGTTCTGCTTTCAAAGCGGACAAAAGCCAGCAGTTTATATCAAAAGGACCGTAACTATAAATTGGCGCGTGATTCCACCAACGATCAGCCATGCGGTATTCATGCCAGTGTTTTTCTCTATAAAGAGGGTCTTTGTTTAAAAAGAAAGGCTTAAAAATAGAATTTGCAATTTCCCCGGCCATTTCAGCTCCTCTTCCGGCAAAACCAAATGTTGATGCTGTTATGTCTTCATCAGTCTTAAAAGTAATAACTAAAAATTCTAAATTTGATTTATTACCATCTCGCATTTCGCTATTTTTCATAACAGGCTGCTTATGACGACACATACGTATTTCAATATCTTTTATTTTCATATTCTATAAAGAAAACTCCTTTATGATTTGCTCTGTATGTTGTCCAATTAGAGGTGCTGCTATTTCAGATTTTAGTATGTCATTATTGAATCTAATTGGACATCGTAATGTTTCAATATCCAATCCATCGAATCTTTTTATATGTTGCAACATATCAATAACTTTAAATCCTTCATGTTCAATCATCCTATCCCATTCTAAAACTTCCGAACACCAAACATCAGCAGGCTGTAATATATCTAACCAATATTGGGTTGTGTTAGTAGCAATAAAATCACCGATTAATTTTTTTATTTCATCTCTTTTAATAAACCAGTCTTCTTGCTTAGTATATTTTTGAATTGATTCTAGATTTAACAGTTCGCCTAACTTTGGAACAGGCGTCATAGAAATAGCTATATAACCATCACTTGTTTTATAGATCCCATATGGTGCGGCAAGATATGCATGAGCATTATTGTAATTACTTCTTTTGGGTTTTTTTTTACCGTTATTTAAATAAGTCGTTAGAACTTCGAATTGGAAATCTAGCATTGCTTCTATGAGGCTAGTTTGGACATGACTTCCTTCTCCTGTTTTTAAAACTTTAAACAGTGCTGACACTAGTCCTTGAACCAAAAAATGTCCTGCGAACATATCTGCAACGGCTAAGCCCATAGGGGTTGGCGCCCCATCTCCGTTTCCGTTTAACCACACAATTCCTGACCTAGATTGTGCTAATAAATCTTGACCAGGAAGATCTCTCCAAGGACCTTTATCTCCGTAACCAGTAATTGATCCATAGACTATTTTTGAATTAATTTTTTTTACATTATCATAATCTAAACCTATCCGTTCAATTACTCCTGGTCTGAAATTTTGAGTAATAATGTCAGCCTTTGTGATAAGATTTTTTATTCTTTCTAAGTCAGAAGGATTTTTTAAATCTGCTACAAAACTTTCCTTATTGCGATTAATTGCATGGAACAAACTATTATCACCACTTAAGTTTGTATCACTTAAATATATGTATCTGCAGAGATCGCCTACTTCAGGTTTTTCAATTTTTATTACTCTTGCACCTAAATCTGACATGCGTAACCCTGCAACAGGTCCAGCTAAAAATTGACTGAATTCAAGGACAACAACTCCCTCAAGCGGTCTTTTAATTTTATTAACCATTATATAAAACTTTTTTTAAATTCGTGATTTAGTTTATCGTATATATCTTTCTCATTAAAATTATTTTTTAGAAAATCGTTAATAATATCTCCGGCAAGATCTTGAAATTTCATATATCCATTATGTCTTGGTCTTATCCAGGCTCCCTCTAAAGTATCTCTCGTACCAGAGAAAAAATTATTAGTTTCTTTGTTGATTATCTTATCTTCCCAAGCTACAGCGTTACCAGGTTGCCCTCCATTCTTGTAATAAATATTTTTTTGGCAATCTGAACTTGCCACCCAAAGCGCGTATTCAAAAGCCTCCTCTTTAAAAGAACTTGTTTTTGAAACTGCAATGCCCGTTCCGCCCAGTTGAGTTCCAACTGGTCCATTACCTTTTAAATCCATTACATTGGAGAACTGTAAAACATTTTTTTTAAAACCATTCCTTGAATAATTAGAAAAACCATAAATATAAGGACAATAGAATATATCATTATTTTCTGCCATATACTCACACGTCTGAATTGGATCCATTTGTAAACATTCATTGGGTAAATGCTTAACAATTTCTTTCATCATCATTAATGTTCTAATTGTTGTTTCTTTATTTACAAATTCCCTTAAGTTAGAATTAAAAGGTTTGTCGATGTTGTTACAAATACTATAAAAACTGCTGATTGCATGTATTGGTTTTAACGGCCAAAGTATTTTTTTATTTTTTGCTAATTCAACTAACTCATTCCAAGATGAAGGTAAAAAATTAATTAAATCCTTTCTAAATACAGAAACTTGTGTTGCTGCATCTATTGCTAAAGCCCACTGATGATCATTAATAAAATAGCTTTGATGGGAATTACCAACGCTTTCTTTCTTAAGTTTTGAAAGTTGGTCGAAATATTGAGGTTTATCAAAATAATCCAACAAACCATTAACTGCTACTTCCCCTACATGAGGGTGATCAATTACTATTAAATCATAATCTTCAGTCATTTCTTCAATTGGTCTGTCAGCAAAAGCTTGGAGCGGTCTTTTGTCCCAAGTTATACTAGTAAAATTATTATGTTTTTTTTTAAAAGATTCACTAGTTGCAACCATAGGATCAAATCCTCTAGGATGATCCCAGGTCATTCCCTTTAAAGTAACCATTTATTTTTTTATAATTTGATCTTTAAATTTTTCTCGTTCCTTATAAAGAACAGAATGTAAATGCTCACAATATAAAACTATTTCACCCTCGCCTTTAAATACTTCATAGCTAGTTCGGACAAGTCCCATTTTTTCATATTTTGGAGTTTTTTCCATATTGGTTCTTATCGTATAAATAGTTTCTCCGATAAAAACTGGCTTAATAAATCTTAAACGATCATAACCATAGCTAAAAGAATTCACACAATTAGTTGCTACTAAACCAAGACCGTATGAAAATACCATTGCTCCTGCTACTAATCGTTTATTAAACATTCCTTCTTCCTTGGCAAAAATTTCGTCACCAACATAAGGGTGCATATCTAAAACCATGCAATTAAATTGCATAGATTCGCCTTCAGAAATTGTTCTTCTAACCGAGCGAATTTTATGACCAATAATAACATCTTCATAAAACCAATTTTCAGAATTCCATACTGGAATTTCACTATGTTCTTTTGGCATACTTTTAGGATTGGTTGTTTCAATGCCCACTGTAGGTTTGTGTTTGCTATTCATTACAAAATAATATTAAATGATAATGCGTATAAATAAAATTAGAATATAGCAATATGGCTGAAATAGAACTTTATTTTGAGGATTACAAACTAGGAGACGAAAGGACCACTTTAGGCAGGACAATTACAGAAACCGATATAGTAATGCATGCTATGCACTCAGGAGATTTTTATCCTCATCATGTAGATGCTGAATTTGCAAAAAAAGGGCCTTTTGGCCAAAGGATAGCACAATTCAGTTGCACTTTTTCAATTGGAATAGCTTTAACTGCTGAAGTTGTGAATAAAAGAGCTTTCACGTATGGATTTGAAAGATTACGTTTTCCTAATCCTGTATTTATTGGAGATACAATTCACACCAAGGTAACAATTAAAGAAAAAAAAGATGATCCAAAAAGACCGCAATATGGACAAGTTGTTGAGGCTTGTGAAATTATAAATCAGAATGACAAAGTTGTTTGCTATTCAGAACATATTTTATTAGTAGAAAGAAAAAAATAATAAAATTTAAAATACACTAAATTTAATATAAGCTTCCTGCGGATCCATACCTTCTCTAATTGCTTTTCTAATTTCACTTTCAGTTGCAATAAGTTTTTCAGATTTTAGGAGTATATCCTCAGCTTTATCTTCAGGAATAATAACAACTCCATCAATATCTGCCATTACATAATCATCGTTGTTAATACTTGCATCTCCAATCTTAATGGTTTCCTCTATCTTTGTTGGAGACCAATAAGCAACTACATCTCGGGGAGTATAAAAATTACACCAAACCGGAAAATCAATATTAAGAATAAATTCCAAATCTCTACAACCCCCTTCTATTATACATCCTCTTATCCCTTTATTTTGTAAAGTTTCTGCAGAAAGTTCTCCCATTAAAGCTATTTCCTGATTATTAGGTTGGCAAATAATTACTTTATCCTTTGGTGCCTTTGATAAAAACCCGGTCCAAGCTAGTAAACTTTCATGATGCGTAAGTTTATTATTGATTTCTCCTTCAATAGTAAAAATCTGTCCACTAATTTTATAATTTTTTTTTGTGGGAGTTATTGAAGATGGTAAAGTAAAACTCTTCAATCCCTCATCTCTCATAACATCATGGATTACACTGCTAAAACATTTTTGAAGACGATCTGCAATTTCAACTTTATTCATTTGATAATTTTTTTAGTTTCATTATCAAAAATATGAATTTTATTGAGATTTACTGCAAAGTTAATTTGTTCTCCAATTTCAATTTCTCTTGGATTATACATTCTACTGATAATTTCTTTATTTTTTAGTTTTATAAATAACTGGGTTTCGGTTCCAAGTGGTTCAGCTAAATCTATATTTTTTTCAAAATACCAAAATTCGTCAGAAGTATTTGAATTTGAAGGAGATATATCCTCAGATCTAATTCCTATAATAACTTTATTTTTTTGAGACAGAAGGCTCGCTTTTGATTCAGGACATGGCATTAATACATCTTGATCTAGTTCAAAATATATTTTTCCATCCCTTTTTATAATTTCTGCTTCCAAAATGTTCATTGGAGGACTTCCAATAAAAGTAGCTACAAATACATTAATAGGATTATTAAAAACTTCTATTGGAGAACCAATCTGTTCAATGTATCCATCCTTCATAATAATAATTCTGTCTGCTAGTGTCATTGCCTCTACTTGATCATGAGTAACATAAATAATAGTTGTTTGTAATTTTTGGTGAAGTTTTTTGATTTCTGTCCTCATCTGAGTTCTAAGTTTTGCATCTAAATTAGATAATGGCTCATCAAAGAGAAATGCATCTGGGCGCCTAACTATAGCTCTTCCCATAGCAACTCTTTGTCTTTGACCACCGGAAAGTTGAGAAGGTTTTCGTTTTTGTAATTCATCTAAACCAAGGATTTGAACAGCTTCTTTAACTCTTTGCTCAATTTCCTTCTTATCAACTTTAGCAATTTTTAAACTAAATCCTAGATTTTCTTTAACTGTCATATGGGGATAAAGAGCATAATTTTGAAATACCATTGATACATTTCGATCTTTTGGATCTTTTTCATTAACTAATTGATCTCCAATGTATATTTCTCCACTAGTAATTTCCTCTAAACCTGCAATCATTCTTAATGTAGTTGACTTCCCACATCCTGATGGTCCTACTAAAACAAGAAATTCATTATGAGGGATGTTCAAATCCATATTTTGAACTGCAATCACATCACCATATTTTTTTGTTAGATTCTTTAAATCTACATTTGCCATTTTATCCTTTTACTCCTCCAAAAGTTAGGCCAGATACTAAATGTTTTTGAACCATAAATGTTATTATAATCGCAGGAACAATCATTACTACAGCAATAGCACACATACCTGCCCAATTAATCGTAAATTCATCGAGATAATCCATCATTCCTATGGGCAAAGTTTTTGACTCAATGGTCCTGGTTAAAACTGAAGCTAATGCATACTCATTCCAGGAGAGCAAAAAAGCAAAAATTGCTGCAGCTCCGATTCCTGGACCGGCAAGAGGTAATTCTATATTCCAAAAAGCTTGAAATCTTGTGCAGCCATCTGTTCTAGCTACTTCAGACATTTCCTTTGGTATCTGTCTAAAAAAACCATCAGTTAACCATATTGTGAAAGGAACATTCATAGCCACATAAACAATTATAACTCCAATGGAGGTGTTTATAATTCCAAGCTTAGCAAAAAGAATAAATAGAGGTAAACTTAAAGAAATTCCAGGTACCGCTCTTGCAAGCATTAGTCCAAGGAAAATTTTGTTTTTACCTTTAAAATTAAATCTAGCAAAAGCATATCCGCCCATCATACCTATTGTTATTGCAATTATTGTGCTAAAAAAAGAAATAATAATTGAATTCATTAAATACTTAAAAGCAGGAACGGAAACGTAACCTTTAATACTAAACATTTGTGTAAACTCAAATATTGTCCATCTATCTGGTATCCAATTAGCAGGTTTTGATAATATTTCAGGATTAGGACGAAATGCACTTACAAAAATCCAAATTCCTGGCAAGCAAACTAATAGTAAAATAAATAAAACTAAAAACCAAAACCCAATTTTTTTTATTTGTTTCATTATTGTTGCCCTAATTCTCTTCTAGCTGCTACAAGTTTAGTAAAGAAGTAATAGGTAAAAGCTATAGATAAAATAATTGATACATATGACATCGCATTAGCAAAACCCATATTCGCATCTTTGTAACCTACCCTTGCAATCATAGTCCAAATTAATTCTGTTCTCATTGCAGGGCCTCCACCAGTCATAATGTGAACAATGTCATATGCTCTTCCAACATCAAGAGACCTAATTGTTAGGGCTATAAATATAAATGGCATTAAAAAAGGAAGGGTAATGTTTTTAAATACTTGCCAACTATTACAACCGTCTACTCGTGCCGCTTCAATTGGATCTCTTGGAATGCCTAAAAGCCCTGCTAATAATAATATGGAAAATATGGCTGTATTTGCCCAAATTTCAGCAGCCATAATTGATCCCATTGCAAGTTTTTTACCAATAAGCCATGGTATTGCAGACTCATACCCGAAGAGATATAAAAAATTATTTAGTAAACCAATATTATCATTAAAGATGTATTTCCATTGAAAGCCGACCAAAATTGGTGAGAACATCATTGGAAACATCATTATGGTTCTTAATGTTCTTTGACCCCATGTTATTTTATTAATCAAAAGTGCGATGCCTAGTCCAAACAACAATTCTAAATTTAAAACTATTGCTAAGAATAAAATAGTTCTTCCGAAAGCTTTCCAGAATTTTACATTATCAATTAATCGCTCATAATTTCTTAAACCTACAAAATTATAAAGACTGTCAGGACGTGTCAATTTATAAGAAGTAAAACTCGTATAAAAAGAAAATATTAGAGGGATAATTATTACAAAACCAATTGCTAATATAGATGGAAGAATTAAAATAATCGGACTGCTGAGAAATTTTCTATTCATTTAATCAGCGTAACTTATCTGTAATCCCCCTGACTGACTTGATATTCCACAAGAATCAACAACCGCCATTGTGTCAATAGAGTCATCTATAGATGTAATGAGTTTTTCATCTTCGTCGTTTTTAAATCTTTGCATATTAGACATGACACCAATAAACGCATCGGGAAACCATTTGCCTTTTATATCAATTTTGATCCAATCGGTATTTTCGGTAATGATTTCTAATTCTTCAGGTTCTCCATTCGGGTAATCTAATAAAAGCCCTAGTTTCATTTTTGCGGCACCCTTGATGCCTTCCAATCTAATATATGCATCTTGATTTTTTCTTCCAAAACTATGTGTGTGATTTATGGTCATGCAGCATCGCACTTGATCGCCATAATTAAATATGGCGCTTGTCCGACAATCTGCTAAATCTTTCACTTTAGGATGTTTTACAGATTGACAATACAAGCTTTTTGGATTTCCTAATACAGAGCGTATCCAATCAATATAGTGGATTGAATGAAGTGGTACTTCAACGCGGTCTAATGTTTTTAGAAAAGGCCATAACTCCCAAGGAGTATGAACATTTACATGAACTTCAAGCTCCACTAATTCACCTAGAAGATTTTTTTGAATAGCTTCATAGACGGGTAGCATAATCGGACTAAATCGTAATTGAAAATTCATACATGCTTTTATATTTTTTCTATGGCAGATTTTTCTTATTTCATTACCTTCTTGCAAAGTTCTTCCAAGCGGTTTTTGAAAAATCGCATAAATATTTTCAGGGAGCTTTTCTACAACTTCCAAGAGTTTTGCTGGGGGTAAAGCTAAATCAAACACACAATCTTTATCTTCAAATGCTTCTTCAAAAGAACTGAAAACTGTGTTGATCTTATATTTTTTAGCCAGCAAGTCAGCCTTATCTTTGTCAACATCGTATAACCCAGCTACATCAAAACCTGCTTTATTATATGCTGGCAAATGAGCATCTTTAACAATTCCGCCTGTCCCTATAATTATAATTGGACTAGTTTTGCTTGGTATTGGCCAAGTTTGGCTTAAATTTTTTATTAATGTCTCTTGATCACTCATCATAACAGAAAAAAATTTAGATTAATTTGACTACTCCTTAAAAAATAAGGAGTAGTCAATAAAGATGCTTAATAATAACCAGCGTCTTGCATTAATAAGTCAGTTTCTTTGGCTGCAGCATCCAGCGCTTCCTTAACTGTTTTATCACCCACAATTGCTGCCTGCAACTCAGGGAAAATAATATTTGAAAAAGGAATCCATTCAGGAATCAGTGGTGGCGTGAATGCATCTTCTGCCATTGAAGCTTTAAATGTAGAGAAAAGATTACTCATAAATGCATTTCCTTCTGCATCCATTTCATTAGCAATATCATCCCAAACTCTGGTCATTGTTGGAAGTTTACCTCCTCTTGCTTCATGCATTTGTGCTTCATGATTGGTTAGTATCCATATTAATGAAGCGGCAGCGTCTAGGTTTTCTTCAGGACAGCCGTTAAGAATTGAATAGGTGTGAGAGCCTGACCAGCCACCTCTTTTTCCACCCGATCCCAAAGGAAATCTAACAAGTCCTACGTCTCCACCAATTTTAGAGTCAGCACTGTTAAAATAAGCGCCCCATCCACCCCAGTCAAGGTTGAGAGCAACTGTTCCGCTAGCAAATCCAAGACCAGTTTCATCCCATAGATAGTTTAATACTCCTGCTGGTACGGCTTTTGCATTATATAAATCAACAAACCATTGAAGAGCTCTTTGCCCTGCTTCATCATTAAAAGTTGGATGCCATCCATCATCAAACAAAGCGCCGCCTTCAGCAATTACTAATTCATAAAAACGACCTGTAATAGCCTCTTCTTTACCAACATATTGTGTTCCATAAAAATTTGGCGGATCAGACCAAAAGATTGCTTGCTCTTTCCATTGATCCAACGTTTCTGGTGGCGCTAAATCATAACCATGTTCAGCTTTAAATTTTTTCTTATTGTCTGCATCCTCATAGATGCTTTTTATATACCAAAGGTTGCTCACATCACTGTGTTGAGGAAGTTGAACAAGTCGTCCTTCAACTGTTGAGTGATCAAGTACAAGTGGTACAAATTCTGCAAGATAATCACCAGGAATAATACCGTTTAGATCTCTATAAATATCACCATATTGTGTTGCAAAACTAGTGTGGTTAGAAACAACGCAATAACTAATATTACCTGCTGCAATATCTTGTTTTATTTCTTTATCTAACTCAAAGTGACTTTTCTTTGATAAGATTTTAACTTTACCTCCAGTTCTTTCTTCCCAGACAGGTATCATTTCTTGATAAAGCGGATCATATGGAGCTCCGCCTATAAGTTTAACGTCCAAAGTAATTCCACTATAATCTCCCCACATAGTTACTTTGTCATTTGGAAAACTTGTATCCACAGCCAAAGCTCCAAAAGAAAAAGAAAAAGTGGAAATAACTAATAAAATATTTTTAATTATTTTCATATAATCCTCCTTAAAAAATTAAATTAGAATTTTTCTAAATAATCAACATTAGAGTTAAAACCAATATATGCTTATAATCAAGCACAAAAAAAAGATATATTTCTTGTATTTACTTGCATTATTATTAATATTAACTTTAAGGAACATCTATGACTGTAAAAAGATACGCAATGGCAGTAAGATTGAAAGATGATAAAAAAGATTTTTACTTAAAAAATCATCAAAATGTCTGGCCTGAAGTATTAAGTGAATTAAAAAAAATAAAAGTTAAAAATTATAGTATATTTTTAAAAGAAGATTTTATGTTTGGTTACCTAGAATATGAAGGGGGCAATTTTGATCAAGATATGGCAGACATGCAAAAAATTCCTATTGTTGAAAAATGGACAAATTTAATGATAAGTTGTTTTAATCCATTTCCTGGAAATGAGGATAATAATTCATGGGTGATGATGGATGAAATTTTTTATTTAGAATAAATAATCTTACAACTGTCTATAATAATAAAATATGACAATTTTAGTTACAGGTGCAACCGGTTATATTGGTAGTAGAGTTGTTCTCCAGTTGGCAAAAAGAAATTTAAAAATTGTCGCAGCCGATTTGGACATGGGTAGAAATAAAGACAAACTCAAAGAAAAATTTACGGCAGCGGGATATAACTTGAATTTATTGAAATTTGAAAAATTGGACATAACTAATTTAGAAAATATTGAATCAATTTTTGAAAGATATCATTTTGATAGTGTTATAAATCTTGCCTACGGCATTGGAATGATATGTGAGAACAATCCACTATTGGCAAGCAAAATTAACATTGTTGGTACAACATCTATTTTTGAAATGATTGTAAAACATAAAATAAGAAGATTAGTTTTTGCAAGCAGTGAAACAGTTTATGGAGCTAATCAATCTTATTTTGGTCAAAGGCCGATTACTGAAAATGATTATAGCGGTATTGATCAGCATTTTTATACTTATGGCGTTATGAAATTATTGAATGAATTCATGGCCGAAAAATACATAAAGAAGCACGGTTGTAGCATAGCTTATACTAGGCCTTCCGTTGTTTTTGGTTATGGTCGGCAAAATACTGCTATAAATTGGGCTGAGGATTTTGCAGCAAAACCAGCACTCGGAGAACCTGCTCACTTGCCTTTTTCCAAAAAAAGTACTGATAACTGGATATATGTTGATGATTGCGCTGAACAACTTGTGAGACTTGCATTAAGGGACAAATTGAATTTTTCCTCATATAATTCAGGCTCACAAACAGTAACAGGAGAAGAATTAGAGAAAACCGTAAAAAAAATATTACCTAATGCAGAAATTAATTTTGATGAAAAAAATCTAAGAACGCCCCTGATTGATGATCAGGATGATTCAAGAATAAGAAAAGAAATTAATTTCAATCCAAGATCTTTTGCAGATGGTGTAAAATGTCTCATTGATGAAGTTCAAAGATCAAATAAACTATAGAAAATTTAATTTAAAATGAATTTTCTCACAACAGTTACTGGCAGCTATCCCAGACAACAAATACAAAAAGATACATTAAGAAAACCAAGTGTAAGTGATCAAGAGGCTTTGGAAATGGTGAAATGGGCTTCGCAAGAACAAGCCAGCTTGGGGTTAGATATTATCACTGATGGGGAGGGTTACAGAGAAAATATGTATTGGTTTTATCAATTACGACTAGATGGAGTTGATGCAATAAATAAAAAGTATAAACATTTTTCCAAGGGTGGAACTATGAAAGGTGTGGATCTTAGCAAGACCCATGGCGATAAAGGATTTGGTATTGAGTGTGCAGTAATAAAAAATGAGATAAAAAATTTAAAAACTAATTTAGCAAAAAAATGGCGCGTGGCTCGAGATAGCGTTTCCTCAAATGTAACAGTAAAACAAACAGTTACTGGTCCTCACATGCTTGCAAGATTCAGTGTCAATGAACGACCGGATCTTTACCCTGATGATATAGCATTGGCGAAAGCTTATGCTGATGTATTGATAGAGGAATTAGAACAAGTTGTTAATGAAGGATGTAATTATATACAGTTTGATGAACCAGTTTGGACTGAGAATGTTTCTCAATCAAAATGGGGTGCGGAAACATTAAATTATATAATTGATCAATTCCCTGGAATTAAATTTAATCTTCATATATGCGGCGGGAATGCTCACAGGAAGAGGGGATTTTTTGGACGTTATACTGATATGATTGAAGCATTTAAAATATTGAAAGTAGATGAAATACATTTAGAACACTGCAGTTTGCATTATGATATGTTGGATATTTTCAAAGAGTGGAATTTTCAAGGCTCCATCTCTGCAGGTGTAATTGATCAAAGAATAGATGATGTTGAAACAGTTGAACAGGTAGAGAAATACACTGGACCTTTACTTGAGTATTTTACCCCTAATAAAATACTTTTAACAAGTGAATGTGGCTTTGGTCATGTGCCTATTGAAATTGCTCGTGCTAAATTAAAAAAACTTGTTGAATCAGCTAAATATTTGAGAACTAAATATTAAATAAATAATATAAACATAAAATTCATTAATGTATTTTCACAACAACAAATTAGATTTTAATTATTAATTCTGCTCTTAACAGCTAGAAATTTCTATAATCCAACCTTATAAACAGTCTGTGCGGTACCATTAGCAATGGCATTAGCCTCGTCAGTTGAAAGCTTGTCTAGAATTTTTCGTGTTACTGTGATCCACTCCGGCAGCCCTTTTCCAAGATTGACGACCGGCCAGTCGCTCCCCCACACCATCTTATTTGGACCAAAACAGTTAAGAACATGGTCAACATAAGGTTGAATTTTTTCAAGTGACGAGGTTCCTGGTGCGCAATAGGCCATCAGACCTGAAAGTTTGCAGATTACATTTGGCATTTGCGCTAAGGCTTCAATGTCCTTTCTCCAAGGATCAAGTTCATCGCCGGCAATATTTGGGACGCCGCAGTGGTTCAATACCAAACTAGTGTTATCGCAAGCCTGAGCAAGCTCCAAAGCAACAGGTAATTGCTTTGGTAAAAAACATATATCGAATGACTTTTCTGATGTTCCTATTTTACGAACATTTGTTCTAAAGATGTCGCTTTGCGACATCTCATCTGGAACTACATGGAGGATGCGACGGTATCCAACCACGCCCATTTCAATGGTTTCATTCAGCCAAGTTTCAAAACCCTCGTCGTTTTCAGGACGAATCGAAGCAATAAGGCCGCACAAGCCGCTATCTGAATCATCTGCAAGAGAGCTTACAAACCGGGTTTCTTTCTGATAATCCGGATCATCCACTCCAGTTTCCATGAACATGGTGCCGCCTATTCCAAGCCCCTCGGTGAGAGTATTATAATCCTCAAGTTTGAAATTATCTTCTGCAAGTGGTGGTATGTCCTTAGTCCAGCCGTAAGAGGCCTTGTCACGGTAAACAAGGTGCATATGAGTATCCAGTAAAGGAATCATGTTATTCTCTTTATCATATAAATGTTTTTTCCTCAACATTGTTGAATCAATTGATCAATAGTAGTAAAAATAAATTGGGATCTAATGAAAATAAGAAATATTTATTCTTTATCATGCGATAAAAATAAAAAAATAAAATTTAAGTTCACATAATTAATTATTATGGAAGTATTAGTAACAGGTGGAGCCGGTTATATCGGAAGTCACGTAGCTTATGGTTTATTAGATTCAGGCTATAAAGTCACAGTAATTGATGATCTTAGCACTGGAAATAAAAACTTAATTCCTGCTAAATCTGAATTTTTAAATTGCAATATTAATGACAATGAAAAAATAGAATCTTTACTAAAGATAAAAAAGTTCGTGGCATTAATGCATTTTGCGGGATTTGTTGAAGTTGAAGAGTCGGTTAGTAATCCTGAAAAATATTTTGAGAATAACACAACCAATTCCATTAAATTATTTGATCTTTGTTTGAAGAATGGCCTGTCAAATATAATTTTTTCATCAACGGCAACCGTTTATGGAAACCCAACACACAAAGGTTTAGTATCTGAAACAGATAACATTAGACCTATTAACCCATACGGTGAATCAAAGGTTAGAACTGAGCATTATCTTCAACAATTTGATTCCAACAAAATAAATTACATTATACTTCGATATTTCAATGTTGCTGGTGCAGATCCCGGGATGAGAAGTGGGTTGATAAAAAAAAATCCAACCCATTTAATCAAAATTGCAAGTGAGGCTGCGATTGGAAAGAGGGGGGGCGTGCAAATATTCGGCAATGATTACAATACTCCTGATGGAACAGCCATTCGAGATTATATTCATGTGTCTGATTTAGCCGACATACACATCAAAGTTCTTCAGTTTCTATTAGAAAAAAAACAATC
>Ga0208521_1000023_pt1 | contig 96602 bp, 94 predicted proteins | sample ETNtaG_24_FD_185754 | JGI IMG/M metagenome (GOLD analysis project Ga0208521, IMG submission 185754) | Marine microbial and viral communities from oxygen minimum zone, Eastern Pacific Ocean - ETNP201306SV47 (SPAdes) (version 2) | ecosystem: Environmental > Aquatic > Marine > Oceanic ... | reverse complement strand
GGGGGCTATTTCCCAGGACCCGGAGTACGGCGGTGGTGGCTTCCCGGGCTCGATACAGACGGTGCTCACTGAGTTGCTCGCTGCCGCCAACCGGGCCTGGTCGATGGGGCCGATGCTCACCGTCGGCGCCCTCGACGCACTCCACGCCTTCGGCGACGAGGGGCAGAGGGAGACCTACATCCCCAAGATGGTCACGGCCGAGTGGTCCGGAACCATGAACCTGACCGAGCCCCAGGCCGGCTCCGACGTGGGGGCTCTAACCACGAAAGCTGTGCTGCAAGATGACGGCACTTACCGGATCTTCGGCACCAAGATCTTCATCACCTTCGGCGAGCACGAGTTGGCCGAGAACATCATCCAGATGGTGCTGGCCCGCACACCCGACAGCCCGCCTGGGACCCGTGGAATATCTCTGTTCATCGTTCCCAAGTACCTGGTGGCCGATGACGGCTCGCCGGGCGAGCGCAACGACTACACGTGTGTCTCCGTCGAGCACAAGCTGGGCCTGCACGCCAGCCCGACCTGTGTCATGTCGTACGGGGAATCAGGTGAGGGCGCCGTGGGTTATCTCGTAGGTGAGGAGCACCAGGGGATGCGCTACATGTTCAAGATGATGAACAACGCCCGCCTCGGCGTCGGGGTCGAGGGTCTTGCCGTTACCGAGAGGGCCCTTCAGTTGGCGGCCGACTTCGCCCTTGAGCGTCGCCAGGGAACAGCGGTCGGAGCCCAGCGTGGCGAGCAGTCGGCGATCGTCGAGCACGCCGATGTGCGGCGCATGCTGCTCACGATGAGGGCCTACACGGACGCCATGCGGTGCCTTCTCTACCTCAACTCGTCGGCGCTCGACGTTGCCGGCCACCACCCCGACCCCGAGACACGACAGGCGGCCGCAGAGCGTGCCGAGTTGCTCACCCCTATTTCAAAGGCGTGGTGTACCGATGTGGGTGTCGAGATGGCCTCGCTCGGCATCCAGGTGCACGGCGGCTACGGCTACATCGAGGAGACCGGAGCAGCCCAACACCTGAGGGATGCACGGATTTCACCCATCTACGAGGGAACCAACGGCATCCAGGCGATCGACCTGGTGGGCCGAAAGCTGTCCCTGCGTGCCGGTGGTGTGATGAGCGACCTGCTCGACGAGATCGCTGCGCTCGACGGGGCGCTCGAGGAAGCGGGCGACGACTTTGACTCGATCCGCTCGAATCTGGCTGATGGGCTTGCAGTATTCCGTGAGGCCACGGCCTGGATCATCAACAACGGGGTCGACGATCCCAACGAGGCTCTGGCTGCCGCCACGCCGTATCTGAAGATGTTCGGTCAGGTGGTCGGTGGTTGGCTCCTGGCACGTCTGGCCCTGGGGGCAAGGCGTCGACTCGACGAAGGTACCGGCGATTCGGCACACCTCGAGGGCAAGATCGTGGTGGCCAGGTTCTATGCGGAGCAGCTGTTGCCGACAGCGCGTGCCCAGCTGGGTGCGGTAACGGCTGGTGCCAGCGACCTGTTCGCAATGTCGGCCGACGGCTTCTCGGCCTGATGGCGGTGGGTTAGGCGACGATGTTCACCTCACTGGTAGCGGCTGCGCCTGTGGCCACGCTGCTCAGTTTCATACCCAGCCCGTCTTCGGGGTCTGTGCACCTGGGGCCTGTCCAGTTGCGGGCCTACGGCCTCATGATCGGACTCGGCGTCGTGGCCGCCGTCTGGGTGGGTCAGAGGCGTTGGGCGGCAAGGGGCGGCGATCCCGACGACATCTCATCGATTGCCATGTGGGCGGTTCCGGCGGGGTTGATCGGTTCCCGGATCTACCACGTGGCCACTGACTGGAAGCGCTTCACGGGTCGCTGGGGAGACGTATTCGCCATCTGGCAGGGAGGCCTGGGCGTACCCGGTGGCCTGGCGGCAGGCGTTCTGGTCGGTGTGATGGTGGCCCGGCGGCGCGAGATGAGCGTGCCCGCAATGCTGGACTCGCTCGTGCCGACGTTGCCGATAGCCCAGGCGATCGGCAGGTGGGGTAACTGGTTCAACCAGGAGGTCTTCGGTGGGCCGACAGACCTGCCCTGGGGACTGCGGATCGACGAGTCGCATCGCCCGACCGAATACCTTGCATCGACGGCCTTTCATCCAACGTTTCTCTACGAGGGAATCTGGAATCTGGCCCTGGCATGGTTCCTGATTCGGGTTGACCGACGCGGTGTCCTGCGTCCGGGATACCTGATCGGCCTGTGGGTGTTCGGCTACGGGGTGGGTCGACTGTGGGTGGAGACGATCCGTGTGGATGCCGCCTACCTGCTGTGGGGTCTCCGGGTGAACATCTGGATGAGCCTCATTGCGATTGCCGTCGGTGGTGCTGTCGCCCTGGTCGGCCGGGTGGCTACAGCGGCTGTCGAGCCCACCTCGGACCTTCACTAACCTGCACGACATGGCAGACATGGGCCAGGCGGCCAGAAGCATCGGAAAACGGGTGGACCGCACCTTTGCTTTCATCGACCTGTCAGGCTTCACCGCGTTCATGGATTCTGAGGGTGACGGGCCGTCGGTGGATGTGATCATCGGTTTTCGGGCCGTTGTCCGCCGTGTCGCAGGCGACCGTGGCGTAAGGGTGGCGAAGTTCCTGGGCGACGGGGCGATGCTCGTCGGGGTGGAGCCTGAGCCTCTGGTTGAGACCGTTGTCGAGATCGAGGCCTGTATAGATGCAGCCGGGTCCGTGCTTCCGCTACGGGCCGGCATAGCTCGTGGGTGGGTTCTGCTCATCGAGGGCGAGGATCACATCGGCGATGCGGTGAACCTGGCCTCGAGGCTGTGCGATACGGCTCAGCCGAACGAGGTGCTGGCACCGGCGTCGATGGTCTCTGACCTGTTGGTGAACACCGGTCACGAGGATCTCGGTCCTCACCAGATCAACGGCTTTGCCGAGCCGATCGACCTGGTTCGGCTTGTGTCGCCCGACACGGCACGCTGACACCGGTGGCTCCGGACGGAACACCGTTCGAGTCTGCGGTGGCCGAAGTGCTCGGACGCCTGTCATCCGGAGAGGTTGTTACCTACGGTGAGGTTGCCGCCGAGGCAGGGCACCCCGGTGCCCACAGGGCCGTCGGTCGCTTCTTACGTGACAGCGACGGGTGGCCGTGGTGGAGGGTTGTCACATCGACGGGTCGTCTCGTTCCCGGACTGGAGATCGAACAGGCTGAGAGGCTGGGCGCCGAGGGTGTCCGGGTGGTCGACGGGAGGGTCGTGGCGGGCTGAGGGCGGGGTCTCTGACGACATGCTGCCCGTGGAGGTAGGCTTGGGTCTGCCCGTCCGGGCCAAGTCGATCGCTTGTGTGTCGACCCCGGACCGGAATCGTCACCCGTGAAAGGTGGTGGCGATACCCGCACGAGACCGCGGGTGACGAACCCGGCGGCCCGGCCGCCGAGAAACGAAGGACAGATGACGACGACCCAGTTCGCCGATCTGGGTGTGGACCAGGACCTGGTCGATGCCCTGACAGAGCGGGGCATTTCGGCCCCATTCGAGATCCAGTCCCTCACCATCCCAGATGGCCTTGCCGGACGCGATGTGTGTGGCCGTGCCAAGACGGGGTCGGGAAAGACCCTTGCCTTTGGGCTCCCGTTGGTGCAGTTGCTGTCCAATGCCCTGCCCGGACGGCCAACCGGGTTGGCCCTGGTGCCCACACGCGAGCTGGCGGTGCAGGTCTGTCGCGAGCTCGAGCCACTGGCCAAGGTCAGGAACATCTCGGTCCTCGCGGTCTACGGGGGTGCACCGATCGAGAAGCAGATCGCGGCCCTCGAAAAGGGTGTTGAGCTTGTAGTGGCCACCCCGGGACGCATGATCGACCTGATCGAGCGGGGCGAACTCTCGGTAGCCGATGTCGAGCGGGTCGTAATCGACGAGGCCGACCGGATGGCCGACATGGGCTTCATGCCCCAGGTCGAGTGGATCCTGCGTCGCGCCGAGGCCGACCACCAGACCCTGTTGTTCTCGGCGACGCTCGACGGAATGGTCGGTGGTCTGATCAGCCGCTACCAGAACGATCCCGTCATGCATGAGATCGCCGCAGGTGAGGCAACGGTCGAGGAGATGGAGCACCGCTTCCTGGCTGTCCACGAGATGGACCGGGTGAAGGTGGCGGCGGCGATAATCGACGGCTCAAACCGGACTATCGTGTTTTCACGGACCAAGTGGGGTGCCGACAAGCTCACCCGCAAGCTCGTCGAAGAGGGTGTGGATGCTGCGGCCATCCACGGTGACCTCCGCCAGAGCCAACGTGAGAAGGCACTCGGCGACTTCGCGAAGGGAAAGGTGAAGGCGCTGGTGGCAACCGACGTTGCAGCACGTGGTATCCACGTCGACGACGTCGACGTGGTCATCCACTACGACCCTCCGTCCGATGCAAAGACCTACCTTCACCGATCGGGCAGGACCGCACGTGCCGGTGAGGCCGGCGTGGTGGTCAGCCTGGTTGTCTGGAACGAGGAACTCGAGGTCCGTAAGTTGCTGCGCCGTCTCGGCATGAAGTTCCCGATTGTCGAGGTCTTCTCCAACGACGACCGCCTTTCCGACCTGCACGCCTGGGATCCGACCGAAGAAGCCGCCTGACCGTAACGGTGAACGGTTCGACCACATCGGGGGCACGGGCCGCCCTCAGCGCCGGGGTTCCAATCGAGGTGGTTCTGGCCTCTGTGGCTGCTGGGTCAGGTGGGCCGGCCTTCATTGTTGACGGCGCTGTCGTCGAACCGGTGGCGTTGGACCAGCCGGTCGATCTGGTTGGCGACGACGGGTTGGGCCGTATCTACGAGGGCCTGCTCGGATCTCGCAACCGGCGAAGCCTCGGTGCGTTCTATACGCCGTCCGAGGTGGCCGCTGGGCTTGTTGCCCAGGTGGTTACGCGTGGAACCGTTGTGGATCCTGCGTGTGGGGGTGGGGCGTTCCTGCTGGTTGCCGCCCGCCGGCTCTTTGACCTGGGTGTCGGCTCCCGCGAGGAGATCGTGGCCGAGAGGCTGTTTGGGGCCGACATCGACCCGGTTGCGGTGGCCGTGTGCCGTTGGAGTCTCGCCTCGTGGGCTGGGATCTCCAGCGATGAGGTGTCCGGCGTGGTTGTCGGCAACCCTCTCAGCGATGGTGCCACCGTGTGGGACGGCAGGCCGGTGGACGGCTTTGACGCCGTCGTCGGCAACCCGCCGTTCCTGGGACAACTGAGGGAGGGGACCGCCCGGGGTGCAGTGGAGCGTGAGGTTCTCAAGGAGCGGTTCGCCGGTCTTGTCGGTGCTTACACCGACACGGCATGGCTGTTCATGGCGCTGGGGCTTGACCTGTTGGCGGAGGGGGCCAGGATGGTGCTGATTCAGCCACAGTCGGTTCTGGCAGCCAGGGATGCAGCACCGGTCCGCTCCCACCTGCTCGATCGGGGGTTTCTTGATGCGCTCTGGTTCGACCGGTCAGGGGTGTTCTCAGGTAGGGCCGAGGTGTGTGCACCGATTGTTCAACGTGGTTCTGACAACCGGTCAGTTCGCCTCCTTGTAGATTGCGATGTCGACCCGGCCGGTGAGGTGGAGGCCCCCGAGGCCGGTGCACAGTGGGGTGGTCTGGTTGCCGGCCTGATGGGAATTCCAGGCGTTGAGCTCGCCGGGTCTGATAGCGGTGCCGGACGGGTCTGTGACATCGCCACTACGACAGCCGGGTTCAGGCAGCACTACTACGGTCTCGTGCCGGCCGCGAGGGAGCATCGAGGCGCATCTGACTCTGCGGCCCGTCTTGTCACCACCGGCCTTGTCGACCCGCTTCGCTGCCACTGGTCACAACGAGATGCCCGGTTCGCCCGAAGGGTATGGACCGCTCCGGTCGTCGACACCAATCTGGTTTCGGCGCAGAACCCGGTGGTTGGTGCCTGGGTCGAGGCACTGCTGCGACCCAAGTTGCTGGTGGCCACACAGACGAGGGTGATAGAGGTAGTTGTCGACATGGCCGGAGACATGGTTCCCGTGACACCGCTCGTGATCATCGAACCTGACGAGGGTGACCTGTGGAGGCTCGCTGCAGCGTTGTCGGCACCACCTGTCTCGGCGCTGGCTGCCAGCCAGACCCTGGGGGCGGCGAGGGCATCTGACCGGATCAAACTGTCGGCCGGGCAGGTTGGCGAGATGCCGCTTCCTGTTGACAACGGCGCCTGGTCTGACGGCGCGGCACTGGCCCGCCATCTCTGGGAATTACCTGGATCAGGCGGCCCAGAGGCATGGCTGGCCTTCGGGTCGACGATGTGTGCGGCCTACGGCGTGGCGGAAACACCGGTATTGGAATGGTGGTGGGACCGACACCCGGAAAGAGTTTGACCGGAGAGCACCCGAGGTCACGTAGACTCCTTCGAAAGACATCATGAGTGGCCCGGCTTGCCGGGTCCGGCAACCTGGGACGGACACCCAAGGTGCTCACCTGCTCCTAGGGGCTGGGATGTGGTCCCGTGAGGGGCAACTAAGTGTCCGGTGACGGCGTCAGAGTCGTTCCGCCGGCGCAGAGCCCGCAGTGTTGTTCCCCCTGGAGGACACAATGACGCGCGACGAGGCGAGTGGGAGAGGGCCTGACTCAGGCGACCTGCCGCGGCATCCGCGCGCCTACGCCGACGACCTGCCCGCTTCGGGAGCATGGCAGCCCGGTGACCCGGTTGGTGGTCGCAGTTTCGTGGATGTTGCCCACGGCAGGCCATTCGTGCTCGAGGGTGGCGGCGTGCTCGAAGAGGTCACTATGGCCTATGAGGCCTGGGGCGAGTTGGCCCCCGACGCCGACAACGCTGTACTCGTGTGTCATGCACTTACCGGTGACTCCCACGCCTATGGTCGAAGTGGGCACGGGCATGCAACGCCCGGTTGGTGGAACGGGGTCATCGGTCCGGGCTGTGCCCTCGACCCCGACAGGCACTTCATCGTGTGTGTCAACGTGCTGGGTGGGTGTCAGGGTTCGACAGGCCCGGCGTCGACGAATCCGTCCACAGGTCTTCCCTACGGGTCCAGTTTCCCCACGGTCACGGCGAGGGACATGGTGCGCTGTCAGGCCGGGGTGGCTGACCACCTGGGAATCGACCGCTGGTTGAGTGTGGTCGGTGGCTCAATGGGTGGAATGCAGGTCCTTGAGTGGGGTGTGATGTTTCCACGGCGTGTGCGCTCGCTGGCGCCTCTGGCGACGACGCTGGCTGCCAGTGCCCAACAGATCGCATGGAGTGCGGTGGGCAGGACCGCTCTGGCCCTGGACCCACGGTTTCGCGGTGGCGACTACTACGACGCCGAACCTGGCGACGGTCCTGCCGCCGGTCTTGCCGTGGCGCGTTCGGTGGCCCAGGTCACCTATCGGAGCGACGAGGTCTTCACCGATCGGTTCTCGCGTGAACTCGTTGATCCGCGGTCCCTCTATGACCTGTGGGACCGTTTCCAGGTTGAGTCCTACCTCGACTACCACGGCGCCAAACTGGCCCGCCGGTTCGATGCCAACAGCTACATGGTGCTGAACAGGTCAATGGACCTGCACGACATCGGAAGGGACCGGGGAAGTCTCGGGTCGGCTGTGAGCCGCTTCCTGTCAGTGCCGGTAATGACCTTGAGCATCGACTCGGACATGTTGTACCCGGTCCACCAGCAGGTGAGCCTGAGGGACGTGGTTGTGGCCGCCGGTGGGCGCTGTGATCATCATGTGATCGCCAGCCCAGACGGGCACGACGGATTTCTTCTCGCCACCCGCGAGGTGGGTGTGCATTTGGCCGACTTTCTCCGGGAGGTGGAGTGAAATGGCTGAACAAGACACTTCAGACAGGGATCGGGCTCCCGAGACGATGGCGATCATGGCCGGCCGTGAGTCCAACCAGGGGGCTCTCGCACCCATCCTGTGGGCTACGACGGCGTTTGCCTATGACTCTGTTGCCCAGGGCCACAGCCTCGCCACCGGGGTGGCTCCCGAGCGCTTCTACTCGCGCTACGGGAACCCCACTATCAACGCCTTCGAGGCGACCATCTCCGAGCTTGAGGGTGCCGAGGCGTCCCGCGCGTTCGCCTCGGGAATGGGGGCGATGAGCGCTGTTGTTCTGGGGCTGTGTTCGACCGGTGACCACATCGTCGCCCAGCGTCAGATCTACGCAGGCACCCAGTTGCTGCTTCAGACCGTGTGCCCACGGTTCGGAATCGACGTGACATTCGTGGACGGAACACAGCCGGGTGCCTTCGCTGAGGCCATTCGCCCCGGCAAGACGATGCTCGTGGTTGCCGAGACCCCGGCCAACCCGTATCTGGACCTCGTCGACCTGGATGAGCTTGGTGCCCTGGTCGGCCCCATGACCGTCGTGGATTCCACGTTTGCGACACCGCTCGGACAGCAGCCGATCGCCCACGGAGTCGACCTGGTCGTCCACTCGGCCACCAAGGCCATCGCCGGTCACAACGATGCCAGCATCGGTGTCGTGTCGGGCTCCGAGGACCTGATTGCATGGCTCTGGAGCTTTGCAGTGCTACATGGTGCCAACGCCTCGCCATCCGATGCCCTAAATGCACACCGCGGCCTTCGGACCCTTGGTGTGCGCCTGGCCCGGCAGTCTGAGACCGCCCAGCGCCTCGCCGAGTTCCTGGAAGGTCATGGATCTGTCAGCCGGGTCGCCTACCCGGGCCTGGAGTCGCATCCACAGCACGGTCTGGCGCAGCGGCAGATGAACTCGATGGGTGGCCTGTTGACGTTTGATCTGGTAGGTGGCAGCGAGGCGGGGGAGAGGTTGGTGGAGTCCACCTCGGTTGCGATCCTGGCATCCACACTGGGTGGTCCAGAGACCCTGGTTACCCACCCCGCCAGCACGACCCATGTGGGTCTCACCGAAGAGGAACAGGCCGCTACCGGGATCGGGCAGGGAACGATCAGGGTCTCTTGTGGTCTTGAGGACTCTGATGATGTCGTGGCCGACTTTGAAGGAGCTCTCGCAGCTCTCAGCTGAACTCTGGTCAGGCAGCAGGGGTGCTTGTCGTTCCACTACGATCGTGTGCCGGAACTGGTCATTGAAGATGGGGAACCTGGTGCACACACCGGTACGAAGGATCGTGGCGACGCTGCTTGCTGTCGGCTCGGCTGTTGGCGTGACGTTGCTGGTCATGGATCCGGCCCTGGCACAGGTGACCACAATCGAGACCATCCCTCCTGCCGTCGACGAAAACGGCCTGACAGCCGGTGAACGCATCGACCAGATCGTGTTCTCGATCCGGCTCATCGCCGTTGCCCTGATTGCCGTCACCGCCGCCTTCTGGTGGCACACCCGCCCGGGCAGAAGGGCCGGCGCAACAGCTGTTGTCGCAGCTTCTTCTGCGCCATCCGGCGAGGAACCATCCGTTGAAGAGGTCATGCCCAGCGACCCGGAGTTGGAGGAGCTGCTCTCGCTCCACCTGGGTGTCGATGTCACGGCCGACACCGGCGTTGTCGTCGAAACCGGATGAGTCGGTGAGTAACCCCGAACTGGATCTCGAAGCAATGCTGGCCCGGTTCAGGGAGAGGGCCGAAGCGGTCCGTTCACGAAACATGCCGCCCATCGGCGGTGAGGAGCGGCAGATGTTCCTGGATCAGGCCCAGGCCGACTTCATGGACTTCGCCATCATCGCCGACGCAGATGCCAGCATCGAAGACGGAACCCTCACGCTGCGTATCGATCTGAGCAGCAGCGACGAGGGCTGAGGTCGGCCTTATGCGACCCCGGACGGGTCGCATGGAGCGGTGGGTCCGCTACAGTTACGCCCCGACGCGGACGTAGCTCAGCTGGTAGAGCATCACCTTGCCAAGGTGAGGGTCGCGGGTTCGAATCTCGTCGTCCGCTCCACATGAACCCCCTGCTCAGCAGGGGGTTCTGGTGTTTCCCCTGATTCGAGACCTCTGATGGTGAGGGTTCCTCAGTAGCGATCATCCGCCCGGAAAAACCGTCTGAAGACGGCTGCCAACAGGGCGATCAGCAGCGGAAGCACTGCGAACCACAGGCTTGCGCTCCGGTAACTGCCAAATACGGTGCTACCGATCGAGAAGGTCAACGCTCCCACCGCCGAGGCCAACACCCCGATCAGGCCGAGCGTCCCGGAGATTGAGCCGATGTGACCAACGCCGAACAGTGCCGGTAGCAGTGAACCCTGCACGGCGCCTCCGCTTCCCATGGCAACCCCCAGAGTCACCGAGTACAAGAGGATGGTGGGGAAGGTCGTGGCAGTACCGCCCAGGAGCATCGTGGCTGCCAACACCAGCGCCACAACTGCCGGGAGGCTCCGACTGATCCTTCTGTCAGCCAGCCACCCGAATGTGAGACCACCAGCCACGGCGCCAGCCGCTTGCGGAAGGAACATTGCAGCAGCCTGCGCATTCGAGTAACCGACCTCGCCGAGCAGGTTGGTCTGGTGGAACAAGAGGCCGGTGCCGAAAAGCGCGTTGGTGGCGGTAACCGCCGAGAGGATCCAAAACGCCGGTGATCGGAGAGCCTCCAACCTGGTTATGGAGGCGCGCTGTGGCTCGGGCTTGTCATTGGCGACCGTGGGTCCACCGTCCGGCCGCTGTCCGAGGTCGGAGGGACGGTTGACGTATCCGAACCAGCTGACCGGAACGGCCGTCAGGGCGGTAACCCCTGCCGCCACCAACCATGCGACGCGCCAGCCCCACGTGTCGATCGCAAGTGCCAGCAGCACCGGCACGACGGAGATGCCTCCCATCGTGAGGGTCATCTTCAGACCGAGGGCAAATCCTCTACGTCGTTCGAACCAGTGCATGACAGAAACTGTTGACGTCATGCTCAGGGCACCCTGACCCAGCAGCCGGATGCCGAAGAATCCGACTGCGAGCCAGACAACGCCACGAACCACTGACATGTGGGCGAGTGTCAGGGCGAAGGCAGCCCCGAACACAGTTGATGCACGTCGTACACCGACCTCGTCGACCCATCGGCCGATCCTCGGCTGAAAAGTGGAGGACAACAGGGTGCCCACCAGGTATGCCGTGGCGATGGCGGAATCAGAGAGGCGGAGCCCGTCGGAGAGGTGCTGGCGAAAGACAGAGACCCCGATCGACTGACCCGGTCCTGTCAGCACGCCTACAAGGCTGGCCAGTCCGACCATCTGCCAGCCATAGAAACCGGCGGCTGACCGGCTTGCCGGCCGGCTTCTACGAACACTTCTCACCACTGCAGGCTAACTAGCCGGTCTGACTGGCCACGTGTGGGAGGACCTGCCGTAGGTAGGCTCGTTGTGCCGGTCGGGGAGGTCCCCGCACCCGGCTCCCGGAGTGGTGGAGGGCAGAACCCATGGCCAGAGACAAGTACCAGCCCACGGACCGCGAGAGCCTCGTTCTCGACCACGTGGGTAACCCTAAGTACGACCGGCAGATCCTGAACGGCCTTGACCCGTTCATCAACGGGACAGCCCCCGAGGACACCCGCGGCTTCTACTCGTCCAGCGAACTTGAGGCACTGGTTCAGGTGCGGGGGACCGAACGCGACGTCGAGGCCCGTATGCCGGTCAAGATGACCCGCCACTACTTCGAGATGGCCCGCAACAGCCCAGCACTCCAGAAACTTGTGAAGGGCTCAACCGATGAGACCCTCAACCTTGAGGGCGCTGAGGACCCGGGCTTCCAGATGGACTACAGCCCGGTCGAGGGCCTGCTCCACAAGTACGAGATGGGCCTCATGTATGTGATCTCGACATGTTCGGCGCACTGCCGGTTCTGCTACCGCGAGGAACTGATAGGCCGTAAGGAGGTCAAGCGTCAGGACGGCACCGTCGACAAGAAGGGTCTGGCCCAGATTGGCGAGGTCACCGACTACGTGAGGTCACACAACGAGGCCGTGGCTGCAAACGGTGGCATCCACCCAGACAGCGGTCGTGAGAAGCTGCGCGAGATCCTCCTGTCGGGAGGCGACCCGATGGTGCTGCCCAACAACAAGATTGCCGGATGGTTGACCGCTCTGGCCGAGGCCGGCGTGGAGTCCGTCCGCCTCGGTACCAAGGAACTGGCGTTCCACCCGGACCGCTTCGACGACGCCTTCATGTCGATGCTGGACCTGTTCCACGAGATCTACCCCGATGTGGGCTTTCGGCTGATGACCCACTTCAACCACCCCGACGAGTTCCTGACAAGAGATGAGAGTGGCTCCTACGTCGAGGATGCCGGCGGCTTCTACGAGTGGAACCCGAGCACGCAGCGTGCCGTCGAAGCCGTTGTGTCACGTGGCTGGATCAGTGTCGAGAACCAGTCGCCGATCATCAAGGGGGTCAACGACGACCCCGACGCCCTGCGCATAATGCAACGAACCCTCAAGAGGGTGGGGATCGAGAACCACTACTTCTTCTGTGGGCGCGACATCATCGCCCACAAGGCGTTCAACGTGCCGATCGAGACCGCGTGGCAGACCCTCAACGAATCACAGAGGGGTCTGTCGGGGGTTGAGGCCCACGCCCGGCTGTCCATCACCCACTACAAGGGAAAGACCGAGGTCGCGGCCGTCACCGACGAACCCGTCCCGGGCCTCGCCGGCTCAGAGAACGGGGTCGTGATCTTCAAGATCCTCCGGAATGCCGCAGCCGCACCTGACAGGGGCAAGGTCTGCATAGTCGGCCGCAACCCCGATGCGATCTGGTTCGACGACTACGAGGACAGGGTTCTCTTCGACGAGGCCGGTCTCTTCGACTACGCCCGGGTGAAGGCACTCAGACTCGAAGAGACAGCGGCAGTACCCGCGTAGGCGGCAGGTGTGATCGACAAGAGGGTCGCCGATCCGGCGGCAGCGCTCCACGACGTGGCCGACGGTGCCACGGTCATGATCGGAGGTTTCGGTGAGGCCGGGAGCCCCATCGAGTTGATTCATGCCCTCATCGACCACGGTGCCAGTGGCCTCACGGTTGTAAACAACAACACCGGCAGCGGCGAGGTCGGGCTTGCCGCCCTGATCCGGGCCGGCCGCGTTGCCAGGATGATCTGCTCGTACCCCCGCAGCGCCAACTCCACCGTGTTCCCCGAGCTGTACAGGTCGGAACGGATAGAACTCGAACTGGTACCACAGGGCACCCTGGCCGAGCGGATCCGTGCCGGTGGCGCTGGAATACCGGGCTTCTACACCCCAACGGCGGTAGGCACCGACCTGGCAGAAGGACGCGAGCATCGAGAGTTTGACGGCCGCAACCACGTACTCGAGTACGCCCTGACCGCAGACCTGGCCCTCGTCAAGGCACGCCGGGCCGACCCGCACGGCAACCTCGTCTACAACATGACCGCCCGTAACTTCTCGCCCCTGATGGCAATGGCAGCAGCCACGACGGTCGTGCAGGCCTCCGAGGTGGCCGCCAACGGTGGGATCGACCCCGAGGCTGTGGTTACCCCGGGAATCTTCGTCGACCGTGTCGTTCACATAGCGTCACCCGCACACGAATCCGACCTGGTCAGACGCGGGATCACCTACCCATGACGTCGGCCCCGATCGGTCTCAGCCGTGACCAGATGGCGGCACGCGCCGCGCAGGACATCGCCCACGGCTCCTATGTGAACCTCGGCATCGGAATGCCGGAGATGATCGCCCAGTTCATCCCCGAAGGGATCGAGGTCATCCTCCACACCGAGAACGGTCTGTTGGGAATGGGACCTTCTCCAGCCGATGGTGACGGCGACCCGGAACTCATCAACGCCGGCAAGCGGCAGGTCACAGCTCTGCCCGGAGCGTCGTACTTCCACCACGCCGACAGCTTCGCCATGATCCGGGGTGGCCACCTGGACCTGTGCGTGCTGGGAGCACTCGAGGTAGCAGCCAACGGAGACCTCGCCAACTGGTCAACCGGCGGCGACTCGATACCGGCCGTCGGGGGAGCCATGGACCTGGTGTCGGGCGTGAAGGCCGTGTACGTGATGACCAGCCACTGCACACGCGACGGGATACCCAAGCTCGTGGAGTCCTGCACCTATCCCCTCACAGGGGTCGGGGTTGTGGACCGGATCTACACGGACCTCGCAGTGGTTGAGGTCGGCTCCGACGGCTTCGAGGTCGTGGACCTGACCGAGGGGGTTACCTTCGACGAGGTGGCCGCCCGGACCGACGGCCCGATACGAGACGCCAGATCGACCGAGGTGGAGCGATGAGAGACAACGGTGCGACAAGCAGATCCGAGGCTCTCTACGAGCGGGCACAAAAGGTTCTGCCCGGTGGTGTAAGCCGCAACACGGTCCTGCGCAGTCCTTACCCGGTGTATGCCGCGCACGCCGAGGGTTGCTACATCACCGACGTGGATGGCGTCGAGCGGATCGACTTTGCCAACAACATGGCCTCTCTCATCCACGGTCATGCGCATCCGGCCATCGTCGCAGCGGTGGCAGACCAGATGACGCGTGGCACGGCCTACACGATGGCCACAGAGGCCGAGATCCGCTACGCCGAACACCTTTGTTCCAGGAATGATGGCTTTGACCAACTCAGGTTCGTCAACTCCGGAACCGAAGCCGTCATGGCCGCCCTCAAGGTGTCGAGGGCATTCACGGGGCGGCCCAAGATCGCCAAGGTGGAGGGCGCCTACCACGGCTCCTACGACTTCGCCGAGGTCAGCCAGACCGCAGCGCCCGCCAACTGGGGTGGCGTCGACGCACCCGAGAGCGTGCCGGTCTCACACGGCACCCCCCGTGGCGTGCTCGACGATGTCGTGGTTCTTCCGTTCAACGATGTGGAGAGGGCGGTGCAGATCCTGGACCGCCACAGCGACGACATCGCATGCGTGCTCGTCGACCTGATGCCACACAGGGTGGGCCTCTGCCCGGCGACGCAGGACTTTGTGGACGCACTCCGGTCATGGACGACGGCCAACGGGGCGCTGCTGGTGGCTGACGAGGTGATCACCTTCAGGGGCCGTTGCGGGGGCGCCCAGCAGGGATACAACCTCCGGCCTGACCTCACGGCAATGGCCAAGATGATCGGTGGAGGCTTCCCGGTCGGTGCGATAGCCGGACGTCGTGAGGTCATGCAGGTGATGAATCCCCGATCCGACGACTATCGAGTTCCGCACTCGGGCACCTTTTCAGCCAACCCGATCACGATGACCGCCGGCCGCACAGCGATGGAGCTTTTCGACGAGGAGGCCGTGGCGAGGCTGAACAACCTCAACCGCCTGGCGATGGACGAGATGACAGGGGCGATCAGTCGACGTGGCGTTGAGGCAAGCGTCAGCGGGGCCGGATCACTGTTCCAGATCCACATGACCAACCCGGCGCCGACCAACTACCGCGATGCCTACCCGGCGCCCGAGGTGGCGGCACGCCTCAGCAGGTTTGTCGACCTGCTCCTGGGCAACGGCATCCTGCTGGCGTCAAGTGGAACCGGCATCCTCTCCACGCCGATGGGCGAGGACGAGATCGGCCAACTCGTGGCAGCCGTCGACCGGTCGCTTGCTGGCCTGTAGTGGGGTTCAGAACCGGCTGAAACCCAGGCGGTTGCGTAGCGTTATCAGTTCGCCCAGATGGTTGAAGCCGTGCCCGAGCGCTTCCCATGCCAGAAAGAAGTGGGCCGGCTTTTCGTTCCACATCGAGTACAGCCAGTCGAAGCGGTCCTCCGGTGTGCCGATCCGCTCCAGGGCGGCGGTGCTGTCAGGGACCGTGTCCAGGACGGTCAGATCGCCCGTTGACACCCACCCGAGTGTGGAGTCGATCACGGCCAGCAGGTACTGGCCCACAGTTGCCGGATCAAGTTGTTGAACCAGGTCCAGGTCCTCGCCCTCGGCGAGCCCCCTCCAGGTGTCGCCCACCACGCCGACCCTGTCACCCCAGGTATCAAGCACCTCGTCGACACCGCGAAGAACGCCGTTTACCGCCAGGTCATGGTGTCTTGCCGTGTGCCACGCCACATAGACAGCAGCGACACCGCCGCCATCGACCCGTTCGGACATCCGGTCAGCTGGCAACAACGAGAAGACCCCGCTGTCCAGGCGGGTGCGGAGTGATGTCAGATCGTTGGTGATCCAGGTTCGTAGGTCCATCAGGACACCATAGGGAGATGTTGGTTTGTGCCTTCCGTCGGGGCACCGATCGCAGTGGTCATGCCCGTAGCCTCTCGGTGATGTCGTCGACAGCCCGTCTCAGCCGAGTTGCCCTGGTGGCGACCCTGTTTCTCGTTGGCGTCGGTGGATTCACACGCGGCAGCGGCAGCGGCTACGGCTGTGCCGACCGTTGGCCGCTCTGCGAAGACGGCCTGCTCGGTGGCCTGCTTCCCCGGGCTGAGTACCACATGGTCATCGAGTGGACGCACCGGTGGGTAGCGGCGATCGTCGGCCTCCTGGTGCTTGCCACGGCGATCAGTGTCTGGCGCAACCACCGCCGGCGTGCGGCGCTGGTTCGCACCGCTGTCGCCGCAGTGCTTGTCGTCGGCGTGCAGGCCTGGATCGGCCGCATGGTCGTAAAGGCCGACCTCGACGCCGACCTGGTCGTGCTTCACCTGGCTATCTCCATGGTCGTCGTAGGGCTGCTCACGCTCGTGGCAGTTGCAACCTCACCTGACAGGGAACCCGCTGAGGCAGACGCCTCGTGGAGCACACACCTGGCTGTCGCCGCCGGCGGCTCGTATTTGCTCCTCCTGTTGGGCGCATACGTACACAACATGTTCTTCTCTGGCTGGCCACTCGTTGGCAACGAGCTGGTCCCAGACCTTTCGAACAGCTACACGGCGGTCCACTTCATGCACCGTCTTGTCGCAGGCCTTGGCCTCGTGTACCTCGTCTACCTGACCAGGGTCTCAGGTCGAAACGGCCGACCCGCAGTCGAGCGGCGTCTGCTGCATGCGTCCACCGGCCTCTACACCGTGAACGTGGCGCTCGGAGCCGTGCACGTGTTCACCGAGGTGAGTTGGAGCGGCGTGGTCGCCACCCACCTGCTGGTCGCCGGACTGGTGTGGACCTGCCTTCTCGCCGCTGCCGCACTCTCGCGCCAGGCCCCGGTCCCGGCTGGTTGATCCATGTCGACTGCTCCTATCGTCACCGCTGTCCAGTTCGAGGGGCTGATCGGTAAAGCGGTGGTCTGCGACGTTCGCTGGTATCTCGACGGCAGTTCCGGCCACGAGGCCTACCTGCGGGGCCACATTCCCGGAGCCGTGTTCGTCGACCTCGACAGTGACCTTGCGGCCATACCGGAGCCCGGCGACGGCAGGCATCCTCTCCCGTCCCCTGAGGCGTTTGCAGAAGCTTTGGGCCGACTCGGAATCGGCCCTGACAATACCGTCATCGCCTACGACGACTCGGGTGGTCTGAGCGCCGGCCGCTTCGTCTGGATGCTCCGCGTACTGGGCCAGCCCGCAGCCCTCCTCGACGGTGGGCTGGCTGCCTGGACCGGGGATCTCCAGAGCGAGCAGGTTCTTCCGGACCGCGTCCAATGCCCTGTGCGGCCCTGGCCCGAGGCATCGTTTGCCGAGGCCGACGACCTGAGTGGGGCAGAGGTCCTGCTCGATGCACGTTCCACGGAGCGCTACAGGGGTGACTCCGAGCCCATGGACAGCAGGCCCGGGCACGTACCTGGTGCGTTGAACGCACCGTTTCCCCAGAACATGTCGGACGGTCATTTCAGGTCAGGCGACGACCTTGCTGCCCGTTACGGGGCCCTCGGGGTCGCCGACGCCACCGACGTCGTCGTCTACTGCGGCTCAGGGGTCAGCGCCTGTCACGACCTGCTGGCGATGGAACACGCGGGGCTCGGTCGCGGCCGCCTCTACGTCGGGTCCTGGTCGCAGTGGAGCGCAACTGACCGTCCGGCCGCCACCGGCTCGGAGCCCGGCTGACCTAGGCGGCGACAGGCTCAGACGTAGGTACTTCCCTTGGGGACCCCCTCGTCCTTACGGATCTTCACGTTTACCAGAGCCGGCTTGCCCGAGGCGAAGGCCCTCTCCAGCGCCGGTCGGATCTCGTCGGGCCTCTCGCAGTACTCACCATGGCCGCCGAGGGCCTCGACCACCCTGTCGTAGCGGGTTTCGGCCAGGTCCACGGCCACCTTGCGGTCGGCACCGTAGAGGCCCACCTGTGGCCGCAGCATCTGGCCCCAGGCAGCGTCATTGCCCATGATGCCCACGATCGGCAGGCCGAACCGGACTGCCGTGTCGTACTCGAAGCCATTGAGGCCGAAGGCACCGTCGCCGTAGATGATCAAGACCCTGCGGTCCGGGAAGCTGTGCTGGGCGGCCAGGGCGAAGGGCATGCCGACACCGAGGGTTCCGAGCGGGCCCGGGTCCATCCATGCGTTCTCGCGCAGCACCGGAATCACCTTTGAGGACTGGGCCACGATGTCGCCACCGTCGCCGATGAGGATGGTGTCCTCGTCGATGAAGTCACGGATCTCGGCTGCAAACCGGAGTGGATCGACCGGGCTCTCGTCTGAGGTGACCTGTTCCTCGAGTGCTGCTGCCAGTTCGTCCTCGCGCTCGCGCAGTTCGCCACTCCAGGTGCTGAAGTCCAGCCCGGAGCCGGTGTTGCCGGCAAGGGCCGTCATCTGGTCAAGGGACGCACCCAGGTTGCCGACCACGGCCACGTCGGCCGACCTGTTCTGGCCGATGAGGCCTGCCTCCATGTCCAACTGGATGATCGTGGCATCAGCGGGCACGGAGGCGCCGAATCGCAGACGGAAGTCGAGCGGAGCCCCGGCCAGCACGAACACGTCACAGCCCTGCATCGCCTCGCGCCGTGTTCGGTTGAAGAACTGGGGGTTGTCGGCACGAAGCATCCCCCGACCCATGCCGTTCAGGTACACGGGCATGCGGGTGGCCTCGGCGAACCGGGTGAGGGCAGGACCACCCCTTGACCACTTGACCCCGGTGCCGCCCAGCAGAATCGGCCGCTCGGCACCGACAAGGACATCGACCGCTGCCGCCACGTCGGCGGGGTCGGGAAACACCGTCGGTGGGGTGGTGCGCACGGTGGGGAACCGTGCCTCGTCGAGTGAGGCGGGACCCATCAGCACGTCCATGGGGATCTCCAGGAACGCCGGCCCCGGCATACCCGACACTGCTGCACGCACTGCCATCTCGATGTACTCGGGAATGCGGTCGGTCTGATAGCAGGCATCGGCCCACTTGCTGATGGGCCTGATCATGGACACGTGGTCCATTTCCTGAAGCGACCCACGGCGCAGGTTGGAGAACGGACCCTGGCCGCCGATTACCAGCAGGGGGCTGTTGGCCCGCCAGGCGTTGGCTATTCCGGTAACCCCGTCGGTGACACCGGGGCCGGCGGTGAGCACCGCACATCCGATACGGCCCGGGTTGAGGCGGCTGTAGGCATCGGCGGCGTGCACTGCCGCCTGCTCGTGGCGCACGTCGATGACGGGTATTCCCTCGTCGAGGGCACCGTCGTAGATGGGCATGATATGGCCGCCCGAGAGGGTGAAGATCGCCCCTACCCCGGCCTCCCTGAGGGCCCTGGCAGCCAGCTTGCCGCCGTGGCTCACGGTGCCGCCGCCAACCCGAGCAGGTACTCCCAGTCTGGGACGCTCAGCTCGCCGGACACCCGCAGGCGCACCCGTCCATCCGGGCCGATGACGACGAAGTAGGGGAACCCGGTTAGGCCGAAGCCGGCGCCGACGGCACTCGTCGGGGAGTCCCGAAGCAGCAGTTCGGGCCAGCCGACGTCTTCGAACCAGACCGAGGGCGGGTAGTTGGGGGCACCTGAATCCACCGAAGTCGAGACTGCCACGATCTCGACACCCTCGGGTGGGTCGTTTTGACTCAGCCACTCGGTCAGGCGGGGCAGTTCAGCCTGGCAGTGCGAACACCAGTGGGTGAAGAATCCGACTACGAGGCCACGACCGCCGCCGGGTACAACATCGACCTGGGTGTCATCGAAGGTCATTGCCCTGATCGTCGGAGCCGTGATGCCCACTGCCGGATCGGCGCCAGAGCGTGGCATCGGCGGCAGGACTCCACCGGTTGTCTCGGCAAAGCCGACCTCTGCGACCTGGCGGGCCACGGGTTCGTCGCCCGAAGTCATCGACGCCACGAGTGCGGCGGCTACAGCCGCAGCCAGGGCAAGCCCAACGAACAGGCCGGTCCGCGATCCTCTGTCAGAGCCTGTGGCTGCGGTGTTCACTGTGTCGTCTCCTGGAGGTTGGCTGTCGTCTGTCTGGCGTGGGCCACCACAAGTGCTGTCACGGCGGCGAAGCCGGCAAGGGCCATCAGCGGAATCGAGATGAACTCGAACTTCTCAACCCACCTGAATGCACATGATGCACCGGGTTCGCACGAGGACCCCTGATCGGGGAACAGTTGCAACTGGTAGTGGTAGATGGACACGGCGGATCCGCTGATTGAAAGTGGCAGGGCGAAGCGGGCGATGTTGCTGCCGGGTCGGAACACGGCAACCACGAGGATCAGGGCCAGCGGGTACATGGCGATGCGCTGGTACCAGCACAGCTCGCAGGGCCTGAAGCCGGCCACCTCTGAGAAGTAGAGGCTTCCGGCAACCGATGTGGTTGCCACGGCCGCAGCCAGGCGAAGAGGCGTATCGCCCAGGGTTGCGAGCCTTGACCTTCCTGTAACCGTCGCGAGAGCGATGCCGGTGGAAAGGGAAATGGCCACTGCCACAAGTGCCAGCAGGGAGAGGAAGGTAGCCACCTGGTTGACGCTCATGGTGGGGTCAGCCTATTGGGGGAGCCGTATGGGCCAGCGGTGCCGAGGGGTCCTCCGGGTCACGGCAGCCACGGTGGCGAACGCTTCTCCAGGAAGGCGGCCATGCCTTCGGCGGCCTCGTCGCTGGCGAAGAGGTCAGCCGAGAGGCGGGCGGTCCAACCGAACGCCTCGTCGGTGGTCATGTCGGGCACCCGGCTCGTCAACTGCTTGGTTGCGGCCAGGGCCTCGGGTCCGCCCATCAACAGGTCTGAGACCACTTCGTCGACGGCTGAATCGAGGTCGGCGGCCGGAACGGCACGGTTGATGAGCCCCAACTCGACTGCCCTTGCGGCCGGGAAGCGGCTGCCACGCAGGAACACCTCGTTGGCATCTGCCGGGCGCATCTTCGGCAGGCAGATGACCGAGATCATGGCCGGGGCTACGCCGATGCGGACCTCGGTGAAGCCGAACCTGGCCTCGTCGGTGGCGACAGATATGTCCATTGCCGCAGCCAGCCCCATGCCGCCTGCCACACAGTGGCCTGCGATGCGGCCCACATACGGCTTGGGTGAGTTCCTGAAGCGTCCGAACAACTCGAGGGGGCTGACCACCCGTGATGGAGCATCATCAGAGGACCGTTCCGACAGGTCGGCGCCGGCGCAGAATACGCGTCCCCTGTTGGTGAGGACCACCACCCGCACATCAGGGTCGGCGTCAGCGGCATCGAGGACTTCGACAAGTTCGACCGTCAGCCCTGCGCTGAGGGTGTTCCGGTTGTCGACATCGGCAAGGGTCACGGTCATGACCCCTTCGACGAGCGACGTCTCGACGAGTGCCATCAGGTGGTTCCCTTCCCGGGCCCGTCGGTCGGAGGCCCGGCGAAGGCCTGGGCCATGGTCAGCCACTCACGGGTGGTGTCGCCGACGACTGTGAGGCCCGTGTCATCCAGATGGCGCCGCTGGGTTACGACAAGGCAGAAGTCGAGGGCGCTTCCGGTAACCGTGTCGGCGGCAGTGCCGGGGCCCCATTCCCACTCCGTGCCTGACGGTGCGCTCAGGAACACGTCGACCTCGGAATCGGGGGGGTCGAGCCTTCGGTTGATGTAGGTCCATGCCCTTGTGATCACACCCAACTGGGCGATGTGGCGCAGTCTGTCGGTTGGCGGTCGGGTGGCTCCCAGAGCGTCGACGATGTCCTGGCCGTGGGCCCAGACCTCCATGAGGCGGGCCGTCAGGAACGATCGTGCGCCCATCGACGGCCCGTACCAGGTGACCCGGGTGTCATCGGAAAGGGTGGCAGCAGCCTCGGCCTGGCGGCTGCGGCCCTCGCGCCACTCGACCAGCAGACCCTTGGGCCCGAGCGCCCGGTAGCGGCCGAGCGTGAACTCGTCGATGGCCAGAATCCCGCCCGCCGCTGCGCCCATGAGGTCGTCGACCATGCTGCGAAAGCGGTCGGGGTCGGTGATTGCCGTGGTTGCGGCCATGTCGAAGTAGGCGAGGTGTGCGATCTGGTCGGTGATGTTCCAACGGGGGCTTGGCGTGTTGGTCGACCATGCGGTCTCGTTGATCGGGGCCACGATGCGGTCAAGGGCGTCCTGCTCATCGGCCAGGTCGGCTGCAATCTCGTGGACCTTCACCTGTGCGCTCCGTTCCGGTCGTCGTCGGCCTCATCGCCGATCACCCGGCCGTCATCGGCGTTGGTGGTGAGGCCACGCATGATGATCCCGAGGACGGCATCGGCGGCCTCCTTTGGCGAGGATCGCAGCGTGGCGAACACCTGGGCAAGGGCGAAGTCACGACCGAGGCTGGCCATGACCCGCGCCACGGCCGCTGTGTCCACATCAGGGATGTCTCCGCGTTCTACTGCCATGTCGAGCAGGCAGCGCGTCACTGCAACCAGGTAGTCAGAGTGGTCGTCGCTCAGCCGCTGAGCGGTTGGCACAGCCTCCATGTCGCGTGCAAACGATGTGGTTGTGCCTGCCACCGCAACGTTGGCAGCTTCGAGATAGGTGTGGATGGCCTCAAGGGGCACCAGGTTGTCTCCAATGGATCCCATTGCGCTGCGCCCAACCCTCCAGAGGTTGCGGTCGATAACCGTCAACACCAACTCTTCCCTGCTTGGAGCCAGTTCATAGAGGGTGCGAAGTGAGCAGTTCAGGCTTGAAGCCATGTCGGCCATGGTGAGGTCGGCAAAGCCACCGTCGAACAAGCGACCCAGTTGGTCCAGCACATGGAGCTGGCGTTCGGTTAAGGCCCGCTCCCGTTCTCGGCTGAGGAGGGGGGTTGGAGCTGGTACATCCCTGATACGCCTGGAGACCTCTGAGACTCTGGATGGGAGGGTGTCAGTGCTCATGGGCGGCGGGCCTCAGACCAGGTCTTTCCCTGTTCAACGTTGATGTCCCTGGGTAGGCCGAGCACCATCTCAGCCACGATGTTGCGTTGAATGGCGAAGGTGCCTCCGCCAAGAGTCAGGGAGGGTGAGAACATGTAGCCGAAGTGCCAGATCGGATCGACCCCAGGGAACTGGTCAGTCCCCAGGTTGTTTTCAGTCGGGCCTGATCGTGTTTCGGCAGACAAGTCACCGACAGGCCCGGATCCCTCCAGCATCCCGGCAGCGCCACATAGCTCCTTGGCAGTTTCCAGCACATGCTGTCCGTGTTCGTCTGACATTGCCTTTTGGATAGATGCCTCCACTCCTGGAGTGCGCCCGGCCAATCTGGCACTGAGGGTCCGAAGACGGTTCAGACGCAGTACCTCGGACTCGCAGTAGAGGGCACTCAGACGCTGCCTGACAAGCGGGTCTTTGGCTCCACCCGCTTTCCTGACAAGGTCCAACAAGGTGTCAGCCGACGGGCCGAGCCCCCACAGGGAACCCGCCGACGAGAGCGAGACCCGTTCGTTGGAGAGGGTCATCTTGGCTAAGCGCCAACCGTCACCCTCATTACCAACCAGCAGGTCGGCTGGAAGGCGTACATCGTCGAAGAAGACTTGGTTGAACGAGTGAGCCGTGGTCATGTCGACGATCGGGGTCATAGATATCCCAGGAAGATCCATCGGACAGATGAAGTACGAGATGCCCTTGTGTTTGGGTACATCGGAATCGGTTCTGGCGATGAGGATTCCCAGGTCGGAGTGGTGTGCCCCACTGGACCAGATCTTGGAGCCGTTGACCACGTATTCATCGCCATCGCGTACAGCCCGGGTTGCCAGGTTTGCAAGGTCTGAGCCCGCATCAGGTTCACTGAACAACTGGCACCAAAACTCCTCACCGTTGAGAATTGTCGGCAGGTAGCGCTGTTGCTGTGCCTCACTTCCTGCAGCCAGGATCGTGGGGCCTGCCCAGCCGATACCTATGGCATTGGCCGGCATCGACACACTGGCCCTGCGCAACTCATCGTCGATAATCAGCTGGTGCATCGGTTCCGCTGCTAGGCCCCAGGGCTCGGGCCAGTGTGGGACCACGTAACCGGCATCCACCAGGTCCTGGGCTGACGGGTCGGGGTGGTCGATAAGCCAGGCTCGTACCTCGAGGCGTCGGGGATCGTCATCGTGTGGAAGGTCGAAGTCCATCTCTACTCCAGCAACTCGGTGGGAACGTCGACAACCCGTGAGCGCAGCCACTCACCAAGGCTCTTTGCTTGGCCGTCCTGGCGGGTTGAGGCTGCCACACCCTCCTGGAGGATGCCGTGGATCACGAAGTTGAGTGACATCAGGTTGGGCAAGCAGTAGCGGTCAACTTCAAGGTCGGCGGTTTCTGGAAGGAGGTTGCGCAGACAATCAGTGGTAAGGAACCATTCCAGCCAAGCCCATGCTGTAGGCGTGCGGGCAAAGACACCGAGGTTGGCGTTGCCTCCCTTGTCACCAGATCTCGCACCAACAATTAGTCCGATCGGAACAGCGCTGGTTTTACCATCGGGCCTCTCGGCATCTGGGCCCGAGGTTGGTACGACGTCGACCACGCCTGTCGGCGCCACCGACTCCACGACGGTCCGGTCGCCCTCAAGAAACACGACATGCTGGGGCACAAGGTCAGAAGGTACGAGTGCCGGCCGGAATACGCCAAACGGCCTTGCGCCGCCACCGCCGATGCCGAACATTCCGGGGATGGTCGCCAGGGCCAGCTCGTTCACCGAACTGGAGATGGCCCGACCCACCTTGTGTTCGTCGGGGTCCTTGACCGTCAGCCTCCACAGGGCCACGGCCTCCTCGTTGGATGCTGGGTCTTCCTTGTCAGTGCGCACCAGCCTTGTGGTGACCTCGGCGAAGTCGTCACGGTCGGTCGGACAGGCGAGCCAGAAGGAATCCTCGACGAGGCGTGCCTTTGCCTCGATGTCGAGTCCCGTCAGAGCCACCGATACGTCGTTGCGGTAGCCCCCCAGTTCGTTCATCGACACCTTCAGGGTCGACGGAGGGGGCTCGCCGGCGATACCGCTGAGGGACACCCTGTCGACACCGGCCTGTTCGATGTTGATCGTGTCGAACCGGGCGGTCACGTCGGGGCCAAGGTAGGCGGGCGGTCCGATCTCGTAGAGCAGTTGGGAGGTGACGGTTCCAACCGAGACCTCGCCACCGGTTCCGTCGTGCTTGCCGATCACCGACGATCCGTCGGACGCCACATCGGCCCACGGGAACCCGGTGCGTTCCATGCCCTCCACCTCGGTGAAGAACGAGTAGTTGCCGCCCGTGGCCTGGGTGCCACACTCGATGACGTGCCCGGCCACCACCGCACCGGCCAACGGGTTCCAGTCGTCACGGGACCAGCCGTGGTGCCATGCGGCCGGCCCGCACACGATGGCGGCATCGGTGGTACGCCCGGTGATCACGATGTCTGCGCCACTCTCCAGGGCCTCGACGATGCCCCAGCAACCCAGGTAGGCGTTGGCGCTGATGAACCGTGAGGTGTCGCCGATCGGCTCGCCTGTCTCCATGTGGGTAAGGTCCACCCCGGCTGCCACCAGGTCGTCGAGGCGTGGCAGCAGGTTGTCGCCGGCCACCCATGCGATGGTGGGGGACAGCCCGAGCCTGTCTGCGACCTCTGCCATAGCCTCTGCACAGTGGTCGGGGTCGAGGCCTCCGGCGTTGGAAACAACCCTGATTCCCCGGTCCAGGCAGGACCCCATGACCTGCTCCATCTGGGTCACGAATGTGCGGGCGTATCCGCCACCGGGCCGCTTGGCCCGGGTCCTTGCAAGGATCAGCATGGTGAGTTCGGCGAGCCAGTCGCCGGTGAGGAAGTCGATGTCGCCACCGTCGACCATTTCGGAGGCGGCCGACAGGCGGTCGCCATAGAAGCCCGAGCAGTTGGCGATGCGGATGGAATCGGTCATGGTGTGCCATCGAGGTCGGTCTCGAGTGGGTCGATGACGAGAAGAACGGCACCGCTCTCAACCTGTTGTCCGTCTGAAATGAGCATCTCGGCCACGTGTCCGTCGAACGGTGCCTTCATGTGGTGTTCCATCTTCATGGCTTCGAGCACGACAAGCGTCTGCCCGGTTGTGACAGCGTCACCCACCGCAACCCTCAACTCCAACACCACACCCGGCATTGGAGCGGTCAGGCCGCCCGTGGGTTCTTCGGCACCGGGAAGCACGAACCGGGGAACGACATCGAACACGGCAGTACCACGCGATACCTGGAGCATCACCTTGTTGCCGGTTCCGGTGACGCGGCTGGTGGAACGGCGCCTATCGATCTCAAGGTCGATCTCATCGGGGGACCACCTGTGGACCTGCACGTCGGTGGCGTCGTTGACCCTGAAGCTGCCGTCGCGCTGCGACCTGTAGGAGACCTCGATCGGGGTGTCCCCGTGGTTGAAGGCCACCTCTTGTGCGGGCAGGCGGGCGTTGCGCCAGCCGCTCGGAATGCCTGAGAGGACTGTGGCCTCTGAGCGGTTGCGACCCTGCAGCCACATTGCTGCCGTGATAGCGGCACGTGTCAACTCGGCGTCGGTGAGGGCCAGGTCAGGGGTGGGGGAGTGCCGGTTGATGAAGTCGGTGGTCGTGTCGCCTGACAGGTAGCCGGGATGGCGGAGCGTCGAGACGAGGAAGTCGCGGTTTGTCGTGACCCCGCCGATGTGGAGGCGTTCGAGTGCGAGCGCCAGGCGCCCGGCGGCCTCGGTCCGGGTGGGTCCGTGGGAGACGACCTTGGCCAGCATCGGGTCAAACTCGACGCCGACGTGTGATCCGGCCTCGACACCGGAGTCCCACCTGACCTCGGGGGTGGATGCCGGTTCGAAGGCCACGAGGGTTCCCGTTGCCGGCAGGAACCCGGCGCCCGGATCCTCGGCGTAGAGGCGTGCCTCGATGGAGTGCCCGCTGAACGAGATGTCTGCCTGGCTGTAGCCGAGCGGCTCGCCGGCGGCTACCCGGATCTGTTCGCGTACGAGGTCTATGCCGGTGACCTCCTCGGTCACCGGGTGCTCGACCTGAAGGCGCGTGTTGACCTCGAGGAAGAAGAAGTCGCCGGTGTCGTCGTCGAGCAGGAACTCGACTGTCCCGGCAGAGCAGTAGCCGATGCCGCCAGCCAGGCTCAACGCCGAGGCACCCATGGCTGCACGCAGCTCGTCGCCGACCGCCGGCGATGGCGACTCCTCGATGATCTTCTGGTGGCGGCGCTGAATTGAGCACTCGCGTTCGCCTAGGTGGACCAGGTTGCCGTGCGAGTCGCCGAGGATCTGGATCTCAACGTGGCGAGACCTGGGCAGCCAGCGCTCAAGGAAGACCCTGGAGTCGCCGAAGGCACCGGCGGCTTCCCGCTCGGCTGAAGCAACCGCCTCGGCCAGCTGGCCTGCCTCCTCGACCAGGTGCATTCCCTTGCCGCCGCCTCCGGCCGCCGCCTTGACGAGCAATGGGAACCCGACCCCCTCGGCGGTTGAGGGGTCGTCGCTGGACGGGAGTATCGGAACCCCGGCAGTGGCGGCCGCCGACTTGGCCTCGAGTTTGTCGCCCATGGTGGCGATCACGGTCGGGGACGGGCCCACCCAGGTGAGGCCGGCTGCCTCGATCGCTGTGGCGAACCCTGCGTTCTCGGCAAGGAAGCCGTAGCCGGGGTGGATCGCATCTGCACCAGATGTCAGGGCCGCTTCGATGATCTCGGCGTTGTCGAGGTAGCCCCCGACAAGGCGTACGGCTTCGTCGGCCTCTGCGACGAATGGAGCATCCGAGTCGGAGTCCACGTACACGGCGATGCAGCGGATGCCCATGGTCCGGGCTGTTCGGAACACCCGGCGGGCGATCTCTCCCCGGTTGGCGACAAGCAGGGTCGTGATGCTCACAGCCGGAACACCCCGTAGCGGGTGGCGCCCTCGATCACCCGGTTGCGTACGACCGACAGACACAGGGCCAGGACGGTCCGTGTGTCGCGGGGGTCGATGATGCCGTCGTCGCTGACAGCGCCTGTGGCGACAAGGGCGAGGGAGCCGGCCTCCTGGATCTCCTCGACCATCCTCACGATCTCGGCGTCGGCGGCCTCGTCGAAGTCCTCGCCCTTGCGGGCAGCCCTGGCCCTGCGGACCTGGGACATGACACCGGCGATCTGTTTGGGGCCCATCACGGCGATCTTGGCTGTGGGCCAGAGGAACGTGAAGCGGTTGCGGTAGCCACGCCCCGACATGCCGTAGGTGCCGGCACCGTAGGAGGAGCCGATGATCACCGTCATATGGGGAACCGTGGAGTTGGTGACGGCGTTGATCATCTGGGAGCCCTTCTTGATGATCCCGTCGGCCTCGGCCTCGCGGCCGACCATGTAGCCGGTGATGTTCTGCAGGAAGACGAGGGGGGTGTCCTGACGGTTGCAGAGCTGGATGAAGTGGGCTGCCTTCTCGGCTGCCTCAGGGTGGATGACACCGTTGTTGCCGAGGATTCCGATGGGGTAGCCGTGGATCGATGACCATCCGCACACCATTGTCGGGCCGTAGCGGGGCTTGAACTCCTCGAACCTGGAGCCGTCGGCGACCCGGGCGATTACCTCCCTGACGTCGACGGGTTGACGCAGGTCGCGGCTGACGAGCCCGAGAAGATCGCCAGAGGCGTGGACCGGTTCGTCGGAAACGAGTGTCGGCCCGGGACCCTGCTTGTGCCAGTCGAGGTGGGAGACGACCTCGCGGCAGATCCGGATGGCGTCCATCTCGTCCTCGGCCAGGTAGTCCGCCAACCCGGAACTCTCGGCGTGCATCTGGCCGCCACCGAGGGTCTCATCGTCAGACTCCTCACCGGTTGCCATCTTCACGAGGGGTGGTCCGGCCAGAAACACCTTGGAACGTTCCTTGATGAAGATGTTGTAGTCAGACATTCCGGGTTGGTAGGCGCCGCCTGCCGTGGATGAACCGAACACGATGCAGACGGTCGGTATGCCGAGCTTTGAGAGTTCGATCATCTCGTAGAAGAAACCGCCGGTCTCTGCGAAGTGCTCGGTCTGGACCCTTCGCCTGGAGCCTCCGTCACCGGTCGGGATCCGCAGGTCGGCACCGGCTGATTCGACGAAGCTCACATAGGGGATGCGGTTGTCGCGGGCGATCTCGATTGCCCGCATCCACTTCTTACCCATGTAGGGGGTGATTGCCCCGCCCAGCACGGTGGGGTCGTTTCCGAGGATCATGCACTCGGTTCCGGCGATTACGCCTATGCCCATCACGAAGCCGCCGCCGACGGCGTAGTCGGAGTCGTAGCCGGCCAGGGGGCTGATCTCGAGGAAGGGGCTGTCGGGGTCGAGGACGTGTGCGATGCGTTCGCGGATCGGCATTTTTCCCCGGGAACGCATCCGGTTCATTGCAGCGGGGCCGCCTCCGCCGTCTGCCTCGTCGAGGAGGTCGTCGATGACGGTCAGCTGTTCGAGCATGTCGGAGCGGTTCTGTTCGAACGCATCGCTGTCCGTGTCGAGCAGGCTGGGCAGGGGTGGGGCCAGCAGTTTCCGCTTCATCCGGCCGATTCTAGCGGCGGTAAGATCACTAGTGCAATATTACCGCTCCGTGGTTCCGTAGAATCTGGTCGTGAATGACCGCAAATGGGGGTTTAGGACCCGTGCACTCCATGCCGGTGGAGGACCCGACCCGACAACCGGTGCACGTGCTGTCCCCATATACCAGTCCACCAGCTTCGTCTTCGAGGACACCGCCGACGCCGCAGACCTGTTCGCCCTCCAGAAGTACGGCACCATCTACTCACGCATTTCCAACCCCACCACGGCCGCCTTCGAAGAGCGCATGGCCAGCCTCGAGGGCGGCATCGGGGCAGTGGCCACAGCCAGCGGCCAGGCAGCGGAGTTCCTGACAGCCGCCTCCCTCGCGGGAACCGGAGACAACCTGGTGTCCTCGTCAGCTCTCTACGGCGGAACCCACGCAATGTTTGACACCACCCTCGGGCGGTTTGGGGTTGAGGCTCGCTTCGTCGACGGCGACGACCCATCGGCGTTCGCAGCGTGCATCGACGACCACACCCGTTTTCTCTACACCGAGGTCATAGGCAACCCGTCAGGGGCCGTCGCCGACCTGGCAGCCCTGGTCGACGTGGCATCCGCCCACGACCTGCCCCTCGTCGTCGACTCCACCTTCGCCACGCCCTACCTGTGTCGACCCATGGAACACGGCGCCGACATCGTCGTGCACTCGGCCACCAAGTTCATAGGCGGCCACGGCACCTCCATCGGAGGGGTTGTCGTCGACTCGGGAGGCTTCGACTGGGGGTCTGGCCGCTTCCCCCGCATGACCGAGCCATCGGCCGGCTATAACGACCTGCGGTTCTGGGAGAACTTCGGTGAGTACGCCTTCTGCACGATGCTGCGGGCCGAGCAACTCCGCGACGTCGGTGCGTCGCTGTCGCCGTTCAACGCCTTCATGCTGCTGCAGGGTCTCGAGACCCTGCCTCAACGGATGGATGAACACGTCGCCAACGCGCAGAAGGTCGCCCGGTTCCTCGAGGGTCACCCCGGTGTGTCGTGGGTCGCCTACGCCGGCCTGGAGTCGTCGCCCTACCACGACCTTGCCAGGCGCTACCTGCCGGCTGGGCCGGGCGCCATCTTCACCTTCGGCGTGGCCGGAGGAAGGGCCGCCGGGGCAAGGTTCATTGAGGGCCTGACCATGGTTAGCCACCTGGCCAACGTGGGCGATGCCAGGACCCTCGTAATCCATCCCGCCACAACAACCCACCAGCAACTCTCAGACGAGGACCTGATCGCCGGAGGGGTAACACCGGACATGGTCCGCCTCTCAGTAGGCCTCGAAGATGTAGACGACATCTGCTGGGACCTCGACCAGGCGCTCTCTGGTGCAGGATCATGAGCGTCGACCACGAGCCTGTTCCCGGGTGGTCAGAGCCGTCGGCTGCCGAGCGGCTTGGTGTGCTCCGGTCGGTTCGCACCATCGCCATGGTCGGCGTATCTGCAAAGCCGGAACGGCCATCCAACTTCGTGGCCACCTACCTGCTCAGTTCGTCGACCGACTACGACGTGTACTTCGTGAACCCCGCGTGCGACGAGATCCTGGGAAGACGGTGCTATTCGAGCCTGGCAGACCTGCCCGTCAGGCCAGACCTGGTCGACGTCTTCCGGAGGCTCGAGGACGTGCCCGGTGTTGCCGATGAGGCGGTCGAGGTGGGAGCCACGGTCTTTTGGACCCAGTTCGGCCTCTGGAGCGTCGATGCCGCCCAGCGGGCACTGGACGGCGGGCTCAAGGTTGTGATGGACCGCTGCCTCAAGGTTGAACACGCCCGGTTCCACGGCGGCCTGCACCTTGCCGGTTTCGACACAGGCGTGATCAACTCCCGGCGGCGTGGAGCCTGAGCCGCACCGTTACCGGCGAGGTTCGCAAATCACCACCGGAATGTCGCGGTCGGTGGATTCCTGGTAGTCGGCGTAGTCGGGCCACTGCTCAACGGCGATCGGCCAGAGCGCCACCTTCTCCTCAGGACTGGCTGTGCGCGCCCTTAGCTCGTGAACCTGGGCCCGATCCTGGATTGTGATGTCGGGATCGGCCAGCAGGTTCAGGTACCAGACCGGGTGCATGGGTGCACCGCCCAGCGAGGCAACCACCAGGTAGCCGTCGTCGTGGGGGACCCTGATCAGAGGCGTACGCCTGACCTTGCCGGTCCTACGTCCCGTAGTGGTCAACACAATGCAGCCGGCCCCCTTCATCTCGAAGCCCTGCTCGCCGTTGGTCGCCAGGTACTGCTCGACATGGCCCGCAATGAATTCGTTGGGACTGGGTTCGTAGTTGTCGTCGCTCATGGCCCGGACAATACATCGCCGCCCGATGGCGGGGTCCTGGGTGCGGGCCGGGTCGGGATGGTCCGACCGTTCCTGTCGAACCAGTTGCGAATAGCGTGGTTATCCGACGAGTTCACATATTCTCGACGCTTATGGGAGAGGGGGAACCCACATGACCAGGCCCGACCTCGATGTCGCCAACCGTGCGTTCATGGATGGTCTCGTGGGCTACCGGTCCGAGACCGGAATCGACGGCTACCTCGGCATCGAGGTACTCGAGTTCGAGGCCGGACGCCTTGTGGCCGAGTTCGAGGTGGCCGACGACCACGTGACCATGGTCGGCAACATCCACGGCGGCTGTCTCGCAGCGCTGTGCGACCACTGCCTGGGCCTCGTCCTGTACCCGGTAATGGCACCGGGGTCATGGGCGGCAACGACCGAGTTCAAGGTCAACTACCTGCGTCCGGTCAGCGGTGGCAGGTGCCGGGCCACCGCCGAGATTCGATCGATGACGAAGCGCTCCGCTGTGGTAACCATCGAGGTCGAGAACGAGGACCGAATGGTCGCCCTGGCCCAGGGAACCTGCACGATCAAGTTGGCCGAGGAGAAGTCCCAGGTCGTCTGACGTCAGGATGGGCCGGATCCGGTCGACTGTACGCTTGTCTCGTTCCCACCCAGGTGGGAACCTGCATCGGTGCCCGAGCGGACCAAGGGAACGGCCTGCAAAGCCGTAAAGCCGCGGGTTCAAATCCCGCCCGGTGCTCCATTCAGGTAGCAGCAGTTGTGCTGCACGGCCCACGAGGTGGGTTGTCTGGCCGATCGATACTGTGGGGCTCTATGGCTGATCAGGATGGTGGCAATCGACCGGCGAATCCCGCTGGAGGACCACCGCTGCCCCACACGCCTCCCATGGGCATCAGGGCGGTGCACCCCGGCGACGATCCCCCAGTTGCTCCTCCGACTCCACCTCGCCCGCAGCGCCACAGGGAGCGTCCTGCGCCGAACTGGCTGGCGGCCCTGATCTCATCGGCTGGTGTCATCGCAGCAATCATGGGAACCTTCCTGTCGTGGCGCGTGGCTGACCACGAGAGCGGTTTCGTGACCCACTTGATCGGATGGGACCAGGCCGGCAAGGCCGTCGTAATCCTGGTGGCGGGTCTGGTCGCCGCCGGTGCAACGGGTGCGTTGTGGACCGACCTTCGTGGGCTGACCCTGAAGCTTGTCCTGTTGGCAACGGGACTGGTCATCCTGGCTGTCGCGGGCCTCGAGATAGCCAACGTGTTGAGCCTCGACCCGTTCGACGGATACGTGTACTCGGTCGGGTCCGGTCTACCTGTGGTCGCAGCCGGTGGAGCGCTGCTGGTGCTCGCCGCCCTCGTCGACCGGGGACGGTGGGCGTTCGGTTCCGATCTGCCGATCTGACGCTCTGCCCGGTGTGCCGTTCGGGGGCCACTGGTACGATGCTGCGCTCCGGGGCCGTTAGCTCAGTTGGCTAGAGCACCTGCATGACGCGCAGGGGGTCGGGGGTTCAAGTCCCTCACGGCCCACCACGCTGACCAGCGCGTCTGACCGTCTAGAACACCCCGCCGGTGCGGAAGCCCACCCCTGCCACGACCATGAGCACCGCCACGACAGTGATGGCGACAATGTGGAAAGCCAGAGGCTTGAGGGCGCCCTCTTCGAGGTGGGGGATCAGCCGCAGCCTGGCGTGCACAGCCAGCGCAAGGGTCACGGCCAGCAGCACCAACTTGACTCCGATCGTGGTGGCAATCGGCGAACCGAACGAGAACCAGGCGCTGACGTCTGGGATCAGGCGCCATGCCAGCCATACACCCGTGACGACCTGGATCAGGAGGGCCGGGAGGCCGACACGCTCGTAGGCGGATTCGAAGTCGTGGACGATCTGGGGGTTGCCCGCCCGGAGCGCCTTCGGCAGCACGCTCAGCGACAGCACAAGGTGGCCCCCGGCCCACACTGTCGCGGCCAGAACGTGGGCGGTGAGCATGAAGCGGGTCATGCGATCCGGTCCAGCATGTCCTCGGTGATTTCGTAGATGGCCGATTCGCCTGCGAAGAACCGACGGAGGTCCTCGACCGCTGTCTCACCCATTCGGGTGCAGTTATGGATGCAGCCGGCGATGTGGGGTGTGAGCGCCACGTTGTCGAGGCTGCGGAGAGGGCTGTCGGGCACCGGAGGCTCCGGATCAGTGACATCCAAGAAGGCGAAGAGGCGACCGGTCTCCAGTTCGGTGGCGAGGGCGTCCTCGTCGATGAGGCCTCCCCGCGCCGTGTTGATGAGCACCGCACCGTCGCGCATTGACGGCAGGTTGTGGGCGCCGATCATGTGGCGTGTGTGTTCGTTCTCGGGGCAGTGCAGCGACACGACGTCGGAGCGCTGCATCAACTCGTCGATGTCGACGAGCGTCACCCCGAGGGTGTCGGCCTCCCCGGCGTCCAGGAACGGATCAGACACCAGAATCTCGCAACTGAACGGGACCAGCAGTTCGATCACGTGACGACCCACGTTGCTTGCCCCCACGAGGCCGATGGTCGCACCGGTCATCTCGCCGGCCTTCCAGTTGTCCCAGTCGGGGCTGTCGCGCCACCCTCCCTCGCTGACATGTCGGGCAAGGGGCCAAATTCTCTTGCGTCCCACGATCATCAACCCGAGCGTGGTCTCGGCGACGTCCCTCGCCAGCATCACCCCTGCACTGGTGAGGCGGATACCCCTTGGCCAGAAGCCATCGGAGATGAACCGCTTGACGCTGCTGCCCATGTGGGCCATGGCCCTGAGGCCGGGTGCCGCCTCCAGGACATCGGCATCCAGTTGTGCCACGCCCCAGCTGGTGATGCAGGCGTCAGCACCGGCGAGTACATCCATGAGCTCACCCCTCTCGGCAGGTTCGGGGCCGTCGTGGTGGACGACCTCGGCGAAGCCATCGAGGGCACTCCATGCACCTTCGCTGAACATACGTTCGTAGTGCGATCTGCCGATGGTCACGGCAACAACCGGTCGGTTCATCTGGTTTCGTCTCCTCGGACTGGAGTTGTCGACTGCGGCCAGCCGATTGCATTCGCTGCGATCCGGGCAGCGCCGACACCGGGCCAACTCAGGTCGCTGAAGGCCTCGACAGGTAGGCCGGTGCCGTCACGAAGTAGTGCTACCAGCCGGTTGTCCCTCGTGCCACCACCGACAACCCTGATACCTGTCGGATCGCAGAGGGCGGCAACCGAACGGATCGCCGAGCACACCGAGTTGACAGCGATCGGAAGAGCTTCCTCGTCGTCGGCCAGGCCGACCCCGAGGCCGCCCAGATTTGTCGAGGCCAGCCACCTGCCCGTAAGAGCATGTGGGCTCAGGTTCATATCGGCCGGCAGCCGGGTGACGTCTCCGGTCACGGCGACCATGGTCAGCACCCATGCCGTTCCTGCCGAGAGCATGATCACCCCCGGCTCCGTCACGCCGAGAGCGAGGGCGGCACACGTCTGGTCGTGGCCACCGACGAACACAGGTAGCCCCGGGTTGATACCGAGTCTGTCGCCAGCATCATCTGTCAGGCTTCCCAACTGCCTGCCGGTCGCGACGATGGGGGAGAGCTGGCCCGGGTCAACCTCCGCAATGGACAGAAGCTCATCGCTCCACTCCGGGGTCGCCACGTCCATCAACTGCATTCCCGATGCGTTGGACGGGTTGGTAGCCCAGTTATCGGTGAGCCGGTGGCCCACAGCGTCGTCGACCGACGCGAAGCGGGTAGCGGCCCCGAACAGGTCCGGCCTGTCATGTCGCAGCCAGGCGATCGTGGCGAGGCCCTGGCCGGGACCTGCATGCCAACCGCTGACGGACCTGATCCTTTCCCTCTCAGCATCGCCCCACGACCGGACGACCTCTGCTGAGCGGGTGTCCAGCCATGTGACAACCGGGCTGCAGGGCCTGTCATCGCCCCCGATGGGGCACACCGAGCCGCTCTGGGTCGCCATGGCTATTGCTGCCACGGTGACATCGGTACCGGAAACGGCCTCCGTCACGGCTGTTGACACGGCATCCCAGATCTCGTCGAGTCCCTGCTCGGCGGCGGCGGGCTCAGGCGAGCGGGTCACAATCTGTTCGGAGGCACCCGATGCGACAACCGATCCGGCTCTGTCAACCAGGACGGCCTTGACGGTCGTGGTGCCTACGTCGAGCCCCAGCACCGCCCCGGTGGCCACTGCAAGACCAGTCAGCCGTTGAGAACGGCCAGCGCCTGAGCCACCGATACGTCGTCGTGGACCAGGGCTACTATCGCCGCCGTCATGGCGGTCGGGTCTGGCGCTTGGAAGACGTTGCGTCCGATTGCCACGCCGGCTGCCCCGGAGTCAAGAGCGGAGCGGATGTCTGTAAGCATGTCGGCCTCAGAGGTCTTGGACCCGCCCAGGATCACCACCGGAACGAAGGTGGAAGATGTGACCTTGGAATAGTTCGCGCAGTAGGGGGCCTTGATGAAATCGGCGCCCAGTTCCGCGCCCAACCTGGCGGCAAAGGCGACCGCGTCGGTGCCGCGCATCTCAGGTGGGCTGTCGAAGCCACCAGGGACCATCTCGCCCAGCATCGGTATGCCCAGTGCGTGGGCTGCCGACGCGGTTCGGGCAAGGTTCTCGAGGGTCATGTCCTCTTTGTCGGAGCCGGGGAGTGCGGTAACAACGAGGGCATCGGCACCGACACGCACGGCATCATCGGGTCCGAAGAACGAGCCCGTAGATCCGGTGCTGGGTGAACCCAGATTGGAGGAGGCACCGTCGCTGCGGAGGATCAGGCCGACGCCGTTCAACTCGTTGGCGAAGTTCCGTGCGATCCCGTATGAGGTCAGGATGGCATCGGCCCCGCCTGCCACTACCGACGAGATGGTGGATGCCGGCTGCTCAAAGCCGGGGCAGGGACCGTCGATCAGGCCGTGGTCCAGAGCGATGATCACGGTCCTGCCGTCGCCGCCGAAGATCCGGGCGAGCCGCTCGTTGGTCATCTCTGGTCTCCTGTCGGGGCGCCGAAGGCACCGGTAGTGATCTGGTAGGTCTCGTTGATCAGCTTCAGGTTCTCGCCGAGGTCTGGTGACAGCACGTCCACGAGCACGTTGTCGAGGTCGTGTGTATCGGCCAACGTAGCGAGTTGCCCGGCGCACTCCGCCGGTGTGCCGACCACCTGGTAGAGGCGGAGGATGTCATCGGTCACAAGGTGGCTGATCAGGTCCGGACGGTTGGTTGCCGCAGCCTCCGCCACAAGGCTGATCTGGTCATCGTGGAAGCCCAGGGACCCGAGCACCCTCGGCGGCGAGTCCATTAGAACGAACGGCAGGGTTCGGCGCTGGTCCGCGAGCATCTCGGGCTGGTAGCAGATGCGCCCCAGATAGGTCTTCGAGGGTGCCGCCCGGCCGGCCGATGATGCGCTGGCATCGGCTATCTGGATTGCGCCACCGAGATCCGGCTTCACGGTCACGATGAGGCCGTCGGCGCTACGGCCGGCAAGGTCCAGCATCATCGGTCCCCGGCATGCCAGCCAGACTGGGATCTGCTGAGGTCCGAGGCCCAGCTGGGCTGCGTCCAGGCTGAACTCGGAACCTGACCAGGTCACCGGCTCGCCGGTCCACAACGAGCGCATCACATGTATTGACTCGGACACGACCCGGTATGGCCGCTCCCTCGGAATGCCCATCGGGGACAGAACCATTGATCCGCCGGCCAGCATGGTGGCCATCGCCCTGCCGTCAGAGACGGTGTTGAGCGTCGCGAGGGCGGCGGCGGTCACGGCAGGGTGGCGGGTGTAGCCGTTGGTCATCGCCCCGAGGCGGATTGTGGAGGTCTCGGCGGCGACCAGGGCCAGACAGGCGTACACGTCTACCTCGAAGCCCTCGTCGGCAAGGAAGAGGTACTCGTAGCCGATGGCCTCAGCCTCTTTGGCCAGCACCACGAGGTCCCGCGGTGAGATTGGCGGCACCACGTGGATTCCTGCAGCGACCACCGGGAATCAGCCGTGGTGTTTCTGCCTGTGCCCGTACCTCTGACCGGCATCGACGGTCACCACCTCTCCGGTGATGTAGTCGGCCTCTGCAAGGAAGAGCACGGCATGGGCCATCTCCTCAGGCGTTCCCCAGCGGCCCAGCAGGGTGGACTGGGCCGTCCGTTCGTACTTCTCGTCGCTGTAGTCGACCGGGCGCAGGGCAGGCCCGAAGACAACCGCGTTGGCGCGCACGGTCGGTGCCAGCTCCAGTGCCAGCTGGCGTGTCAGGGTGAGGATGGCTGCCTTGCCTACCGCGTGGGCGGTATAGGCCGGCCACGGTTCGAATGCGGAGAGGTCGCCGATGCCGATGATCACGCCGCGGCCGTGTTCAAGCATCAGGGGGGCTACCCGGTTGGCGCAGTTGAACGAACCGTGGACCAGGATGTCGATGCACCTGCGCCAGATGGTCAGATCATCGGTTGGAACCGGGTCCGACAGGAACACCGATGCGTTGTTGACCAGCACGTCGACGGTTCCGAACCGCTCGGCTGCCGCATCGACCATCGCCACGACCTGGTCGTCGTCGCTGACGTCCGCCTGGAAGGTCATGCCCTCGACCCCGAGCGCCGTCACCTCCTCGAGCGTGTTCCTGGCCCCGTCGACCGACGAGTTGTAGTTGATGACGACGTTGGCGCCTGCCTCGGCGAAAGCGACCGTGATGCCCCGACCGACCCGCTTGGCGCCGCCGGTCACGAGCACCGTCTTTCCCCCTAGATCCATGCTTCTTCTCTAGCCGATCAGGTGGTTGTCTCGGGCATCGGGTAGACCTTCAACGAGAGAAAGCGGATCGGCAGGTCGATGAGAGCGGTGGGGCCGTGGGCCACCTCGCCGTGGAGTTGCATGGTGTCGCCGGTTGACAGAGTGTAGCGCTTGGACCCGTACCCGTACTCGAGAGTGCCCTCGAGAATATGGATGAACTCGACCCCGGCGTGCTGGAACAGCGGAAAGACCTCGTTGGGCTCGGTGATCGTCACCAGCACCGGTTCGATCTGGCGGCGTGGGCCGCGTAGCGCTCCCAGGTCGCTGTACGAGCGGCCGCTGCCGTCTCCTTCGTGGGCAATCTGCAGCCCTCGGCCGGAAGGCACGATCACGGCGTCGTGCTCCTCGTCGAGGCCGCGGAAGAATGCCGTGAACGGAACGTCGGCTGCGTTGGCGAGGCTGGTCAGCGTTGACAGGCTCGGCGAGGTCTGGCCGTGTTCGATCTTGGAGAGCATCCCGAGAGAGATGCCGGCATCGCCGGCGAAGGTCTCCATTGTCAGGCCCAGCCCCAGGCGCAACTCGCGTACCCGTTCCCCGATGACCCGACAGACCTCGTCTGCTGTCAGTGTCTCGTGGGCTTTTTGGCCGGTGGTCACCGCTCTCGTGACCCCGGCCTAGAACAACGTGAGGTAGTGGTCGATCTCAGCGGCCGTCACCTCGTGGTGGTGGGCCAGGAACTCGTCGCGCTTGACCTTCACGAAGTAGTCCCTGTAGGGGCCGTCCGCAGTCTGGCCGAGGCCGTTGGCCAGGACTTCATCGGTTGCGAGGTTCTCGGCGGCGTGGAGCAGCGTCGGCGGTAGAACGGCTATTCCGCGGGCCGCCACCTCATCTGGCGACATCTCGAACAGGTTGTCCGTGTTCGGCGCTCCGGGATCCATCTCGTTGTCGACCCCGTCAATGCCACAGGCGAGCATTGCGGCGAACATCAGGTAGGGGTTGGCTGCACCGTCACCCAGGCGGACCTCGATGCGGTCGGGTTCGGGCACCCTGATCATCTGGGTTCGGTTATTGCCTCCGAATGCCGCGTATGCCGGAGCCCAGGTGGCTCCCGAGGTGGGGGCGCCCACGCCCATCCGCTTGTAGGAGTTCACGATCGGGCAGGCAACCGCCACGAGCGATGGTGCGTGGGCGATGAGCCCGGCGGTGAACTGGTAGGCGAGTTGGCTGAGGCCGAGGCCCTTGGTGTCGTCGTCGCCTCCGATGAAGAGGGGCTCGTCGGTGTCGGCGGTCCAGAGGCTGAAGTGGGCGTGGAGTCCGTTGCCGGTCTTGTCGGTGAACGGCTTGGGCATGAAGGTGGCGTACCGGCCGTCGCGCTGGGCCATGGTGTGGATCATCAGGCGGAAGAGGATCAGGCGGTCGGCCGTGGTCATTGCATCCGCGTACTGCCAGTTCTGCTCGAACTGGCCGTTGGCGTCCTCGTGGTCGTTTGCGTAGTTGCCCCAGCCCATGGCATCGAGGTTCCTTGACACCTCGGTGAGGTGGGGCAGCATGCGGGTGAGGCCCTTGGCGTCGTAGCAGGGAAGTGGGTCGACGTCTCGCTCGTCGGCGACCGATATGGAGCCGTCTTCGTTACGTGTCACGAGGGAGTACTCGGCCTCGACGCCGGCCTTGAGCACCAGGTTGCGTTCAGCGAGGGCCTTCAGGGCCCGACCCAGGATCACGCGTGGTGCGTAGGGCCAGAGCTCACCCTCGACGGTCGGGTCGCACTGCATTGCGGCCACGTTGGGCTGCCAGGGGAGCTGTGTGTAGGTGGCCGGGTCCGGAACGGCGATCATGTCGGGGCTGGAGGGATTCTGGCCCATAGGCCCCGATGCGAAGCCGGCGAACCCTGCACCGTCGGTCATGAGGCCCTCGAGGGCGCTCACCGGAACAAGCTTGGCGCACGGCTTTCCGTGCATCTCCACGTACATGGCGTAGATGAACTCGATGCCGTCGGCTTCGACCTTTGCCCCGATGTCGTCGAGTGCGCCCATGTGATCCCCCTGGGAAACCTGTGCTGTGAGGTGCGACCCGGTGTCGACCTCTCGGTATTGTGTCACTACTATAGGTGAAGGGTCTTCACTGGTATAGAAGACACCCGAACCCGTTTCACTGTACCCAGCACCCGGACCCGTAACGAAAGGGGAGTCAGCATGTGTGGCATCGTCGGCCTCTTCCTCAAGACCCCCACGCACCGCGGAGAACTCGGACGCCTGACTGCGGACATGATCCACGAGGTCCGCGATCGGGGCCGTGACAGCGCCGGGGTCGCCACCTTCGGCAGCGGCAACGACGCCACGACACGGATAACCGTGCTTGCCGACGGACCCCGGCCAGACTGGGACGAAACCGCCACGGCGCTCGAAGAGGTTCTGTCCGCAGAGGTCCTGGTGCGCCCCCTCCACGACCACGCCGTATTTGAGACAACCGGCGACGGTCGAGCGGCTCGACGATGGCTCATCGACAACATGGTCGACATTGAGGTGCTCAGCTACGGCTCACAGATCGAGCTCTACAAGTCGGTCGGCGACCCCGATCTGCTCGCAACCCGGTACGGCCTGGCTGCACGCACCGGAACCCATGCCGTGGCACACACCCGAATGGCAACCGAGTCTGCTGTCACCGCAAACGGCTCACACCCGTTCTCCACCGGATCCGACACCTGCCTCGTGCACAACGGGTCGCTCTCGAACCACAACCAGTTGCGCCTCCGCCTCGAGCAGCAGGGTGAGTCATTCCAGACCCTCAACGACTCCGAGGTCGCGGCCGGGTACGTCTCCTGGCGGCTCGGCTCGGGTGACTCTCTCGCACAGGCTCTCCAGCGGGCGCTGACAGATCTCGACGGCTTCTACACCCTTGCCATCGGAACCGTCGACGGCTTCGCGATTCTGCGTGATCCGATCTCGTGCAAGCCGGCGGTTGTAGCTGAGACCGACGACTGGGTCGCCATGTCGTCTGAGTACCGGGCAATCGCACGCCTTCCAGGAGTCGTCGATGCCGAGGTCTGGGAACCGGAGCCGGCGCGGGTCTACACATGGAGCCTTGCGGCATGAGCACGGCCATCGACCTCGCCGAGGTTTCACTTCGTCAACTCAACCAGGTGCTCCACGATGCCGACAGCGGCGGGTTCGACGTCCTCAACCCCCGAGGGGCGCATGCAGTCGCATGTGGGATAACGACTGATCTGACAGTCGAGGTGGCCGGCTCGGTCGGCTACTACTGCGCCGGAATGCACCAGGCCGGAACCGTGGTTGTGAACGGCAACTCCGGTCCCGGCCTCGCCGAGAACATCATGTCTGGAACAGTACGAACTACAGGCAACGCGTCGATGTCGGCCGCAGCAACCGGTTGCGGTGGTCTGGTCGTAATCGACGGAGACGCCGGTGCCAGGTGCGGCATCTCCATGAAGGGCGTCGACATCGTCGTGGGCGGCAGCATCGGCCACATGGGTGCGTTCATGGCCCAGGCCGGCAACCTGGTTGTGCTGGGCGATGCCGGCGCAGACCTGGGTGACTCCATCTACGAGGCAATCCTCTACGTGCGTGGCGAGGTTGAGTCCCTCGGCTCTGACTGTGTCGAAAAGGAGATGAGACCCGAAAACCTCGCAGCTGTCGGACACCTTCTCGAGGCAGCCGACATGACAGCCTCACCGGCTGACTTCAGGCGCTACGGCTCAGAGCGCCGGCTGTACAGCTTCCATGTCGACGACATAGACACGGAACTTGCAGAGGGTCCGGGAGGCACCAGATGACCTCCGACACCTGGCACCAGCGGGAGTCCTACTCGTTTGACCGCAACACCATCGCCGAGATCAGGCGGGCCGCCAACACCGGCATCTACCGTATCCGCGGCTGGGGCGCCAAGAGGGTCCTTCCCACACTCGACGATCTGGTCTTCCTAGGGGCGTCGATGTCCCGCTACCCGCTCGAGGGCTACCGCGAGGCCTGTGGAACCGACGTCGTCATCGGCGAAGGTCGGGCCGAGCATCCGGTACACCTCGACATACCGGTCACTATCGCCGGCATGAGCTTCGGCTCGCTCTCGTCCCAGGCCAAGGAGGCCCTCGGACGGGGTGCGTCGGCCGCCGGCACCTCGACCACCACCGGTGACGGAGGAATGACCGAGGAGGAACGCGGCCATTCCACGAAGCTGGTCTACCAGTACCTCCCCTCCCGGTACGGCATGAACCCCGACGACCTGCGGCGGGCCGACGCAATCGAGGTTGTTGTCGGCCAGGGGGCCAAGCCCGGCGGGGGAGGAATGCTGCTCGGCCAGAAGATCACCGAACGGGTCGCCGAGATGCGGACACTTCCAGTGGGCATCGACCAGCGCTCGGCCTGTCGGCACCCGGACTGGACCGGTCCCGACGATCTGGCGATCAAGATCATCGAACTGCGCGAGATCGTCGACTGGAGAGTCCCCATCTACGTCAAGCTCGGAGCGGCCCGGCCCTACTACGACACTGCGCTGGCGGTTAAGGCAGGCGCCGACGCCGTAGTCGTCGACGGCATGCAGGGCGGAACCGCAGCAACCCAGGACGTCTTCATCGAACACGTCGGCATCCCGACGCTGGCCGCAATCCCAGAAGCCGTCAGGGCCCTTCGTGAACTCGGGGCGCACAGGGAGGTAAAGCTCATCGCGGCAGGCGGAATCAGGTCGGGTGCCGACGTCGCCAAGGCACTGGCGCTGGGTGCCGATGTCGTCTCCATCGGAACCGCAGCCCTGATAGCTCTCGGCGACAACGACCCGGCCTACGACGCTGAGTACAGGGCCCTCGGCTCAGCGGCCGGCTTCTGGGAGGACTACCAGGACGGAACTGACCCGGCCGGCATCACCACCCAGGATCCGGACCTGTCCGCACGCCTTGACCCCGTCATCGGGGGGCGACGTCTCGCCAACTACCTCCAGGTGCTTACCCTTGAGACCCAGACACTGGCCCGCGCATGCGGTAAGTCCCATGTCCTCAACCTTGAACCCGAGGACCTGGCAGCCCTCACGGTCGAGGCGGCGGCAATGGCCGGCGTGCCGCTTGCCGGAACCGGCTGGATCCCCGGAGCGTCCAGCTGACACACAGCCAGGAGTGGCCGGCGGCCAAGCCATCGGTCACATGTCCACACGCCGGAGCCCACAGGGCCGTAGCGTTCCCGGGTGGCCATTCGCTCAGACCTCCGCAACATCGCCGTAATCGCGCACGTCGACCACGGCAAGACCACGCTCGTCGACGCCCTCCTGCGCCAGTCCGGAGCTTTTCGGGAGAACGAGCAGGTTGCCGAGCGTGTCATGGACTCAATGGACCTGGAGCGCGAAAAAGGCATCACCATCCTCGCCAAGAACACGGCCGTCAGGCGCGGTGACGTAAAGATCAACATTGTCGACACCCCCGGCCACGCCGACTTCGGCGGCGAGGTCGAACGGGCGCTCAACATGGTCGACGGGGTCCTCCTGCTGGTCGATGCCGCCGAGGGCCCGCGGCCCCAGACCCGGTTCGTGCTGCGCAAGGCACTCGAGGCCGGTCTCACGATCGTCGTGGTCGTGAACAAGATCGACCGCCCCGACGCACGCCTCCGCGAGGTTGTCGACGAGGTCTACGAGCTGTTCATGGACCTCGATGCGACCGACGAACAGATTGAGTTTCCGATTGTCTACGCCGATGCCCGTTCGGGAATCGCAACCCACGACCCCGATGTTCCCGGAACCAACATGGACCCGTTCTTCGAAGTCGTGCTGGAACACGTACCGCCTCCGTCCTATGACCCCGACGAGCCGCTCCGCGCCCACGTGACCAACCTGGATGCATCCCCCTACGTTGGGCGCATCGCCATCTGTCGCGTCGACAGCGGAATACTCCGACGCGGCGCAACCGTGGCCTGGTGCCGAACCGACGGTTCGATACAGCCCGCCAAGGTCGGCACAATCTCGGTTACCGAGGCGCTCGCCCAGGTAGACGTCGAAGAGGCCGGGCCAGGCGAGATCGTCTACGTGTCCGGCATTGAGGAGGTCACCATCGGCGAAACCCTCGCCGACCCCGAAGACCCCAGGCCGATGCACGAGATCACCGTCGACGAGCCAACCCTCTCCATGGCAATCGGGGTCAACACCTCGCCTGTTGCCGGCAATGACGGCACCAAGCTGACCGCACGCCAGGTCAAGGTCAGGCTCGACGCAGAGCTGGTCGGCAACGTCTCCATCCGGGTTCTCCCCACTGAGAGGCCCGACACCTGGGAGGTCCAGGGAAGGGGAGAGCTGCAGTTGGCAATCCTCGTCGAGACGATGCGCCGCGAGGGCTTTGAGCTCACCGTGGGCAAGCCGGCAGTCCTGCTCCGCGAGGTCGACGGCGTGCTGAACGAACCAACCGAGAGGCTCTCGGTTGACGTACCCGAGGAACACATGGGTGCCGTCACCCAGTTGCTCGGTGAACGCAAGGCACGCATGGAGGACATGACCAACCACGGCACCGGCTGGGTTCGCCTCGACTACGTGGTCCCAGCCAGGGCGCTGATCGGGTTCCGGACCGAGTTCCTGACCGAGACCCGTGGAACCGGCCTCCTGCACCACGTGTTCGAGGGCTGGGAGCCCTGGAAGGGAGAACTACGGACCCGCCAGACCGGAAGCATCGTCGCCGACAGGGTGGGGGCAACCACCGCCTACGCCATCACCTCCCTCCAGGAGCGCACCACGCTGTTCGTGGGGCCGACCGAGAAGGTCTACGGAGGCATGATCGTCGGCGAGAACCCGAGGGCCGAGGACATGGACGTCAACATCTGCCGCGAGAAGAAGCTCACCAACGTCCGGGCATCAGCCTCAGACGACACCATCCGGCTCACACCGCCACGCCGGCTGTCGCTGGAACAGGCGCTCGAGTACGTGGCCGACGACGAGTGTGTCGAGGTGACCCCGGCGGTGATCCGCCTCCGTAAGGTCGTGCTTGATTCCGGTGAGAGGGCACGCAGCCTCAAGAAGCTCAAGAACGCCAGAGCCTGACATCTGATCGGCCGGGTCTGGCCGTCGGTTAGCGTCGGGCCAGTGAACGACACGCCCGGGGTTCTCTTCCTGTGCATCCACAACGCAGGCCGCTCGCAGATGGCCGCAGGATGGCTGCGCCACCTGGGTGGCGGATCCGTGAGGGTCCACTCTGCTGGATCCGAGCCCGCCGAGTCGGTAAACCCGGTTGCCGTCGAGGCAATGGGCGAGGTCGGCATCGACATCTCAGGTGCCGAGCCGAACCCGTGGACTGAGGAGATGCTGGCCGACGTTGACATTGTCGTCTCAATGGGCTGCGGCGACGCCTGTCCCGTCTATCCAGGAAAGCGTTACCTGGACTGGCCTGTCTCAGACCCTGCGGGCCGGGACCTTCTCATGGTGCGTGGCGCCCGCGACGAGATCCATGCACGTGTTCTCGGGTTGCTGGCCGAAATGGGTATCGCACCCTCCGACTGACCACAGGCGATTAGCGTCGCAGGCAGGTCGACAGGGCAGGAGCAGATGGTCAGCTACTCAACCGAGGTGTTCCATGTCCAGGCCGGCGACCACGCCGAGTTGGTGGCCGCCATCGGGTCGGCAATGTCGGGGGCCAACGCCTGGGTCAACGTCGAACCCGTGGTCGACGACTCACAGCGGATTGAGGTACCCGGCATCTTTGCCTGGTTCTCTGCCCGTGGGCCCCAGGTGCCAGTTGGAACATTCGTGTACTCCGGGCCCGACGTGGCGGCTTCCGTCGGCCTCGACCACGGCACCGGTCGGGGTGCCGGTGATCGCCTCACCGCAGGTGGGGTAGAGGCACCCGCAGCCTGGGTGCTCAAACAGGACCACTCCAAGACCGGCCTGGTCTGGGAACTGCACCCCGAGGGTGTCGACGCTGGGGCGGTGGTGCGGCTCTTGCTGGAGGGAACCTCGCTGCTGTGCCCCATCCCGGTCGAGGGTCGGTGGACGGCCACCCTGAACAGGCCTCGGTGAGTGTGGTTTAGGCCTCCCCGATCGCCGTCATGATCAGGTCAACGGCGGAATCCACGTCGACTCCGTAGCCGACCCTGCAGTTGGGTGCACCAGCTGCAGGGCCCCGCTCATCAACGAGGGTCTGGCCGCGGGTGTGGGTTCCATCCAGTTCGACCACGACCGTGCGGGGCTCGGATGTGATCAGGTGCGGGTGGGTTACAGCCAAGATGGCACTCGGGTCGTGCATCGCGCTGGTGTCAGCCCCCTCCCACTGGAAGTGGATGTCGATGAGGTGGTCCAGCAGGTGTGTCACGAAGTCGCCCACAGGGGTGCCCATCTCCCGACACGCTGTCGCGTGTGCGGGGCCCATGCGGACCTGGTTGGTGAGGTTCAGTCCGATCATGTCTACGGGTCCACCGGACCTGAACACGATGTCGGCCGCCTCGGGGTCGACGTAGATGTTGAACTCGGCCGCAGCGGTCACGTTTCCAGAACCCGCTCCTCCTCCCATGAGGGTTATCGATGCCACCCGGTGGGCGAGACCTGGGTCGGCCCGGAGGGCGAGGGCGATGTTGGTGAGGGGGCCGATGGGTACCAGATGGAGGCCCTCTTCTCCCCGGGTTGTCTCAACCAGATACTCGACGGCATCAGATGAGTCGGGGTGTCGGTCTGGCTCGGGGAGGTCAACGCCGGCTAGTCCATCGGCACCGTGCACGTGGCTGGCATCCTCCAGATCGCCGGCCATTGGGCCATCGGCTCCCCGGTGGATCGGGATGTCGAGGCCCAGCAGTGCACGAAGACGCAGGGCGTTGGCACAGGTCTGGGCCCCTGAGACGTTTCCGGCCACGGTCGTGATTCCGACCAGATCGGCCCACCGGGCGGCGGTGATGATGGCAATTGCGTCGTCGACACCTGGGTCGCAGTCCAGGATCATCCGGGGTCGTGTGTGGCTGTTCACCTGTTCATCTCCATCTGTCACAGTCCCACTGGTCAGTAGCCGGCTTCCAGGTCCACGAGGCCCTCAGGGGTTTCGCCCCGCAGCCACCGCTCAAGGTTGTCGGCGAACATGTCGAAGAGTTGTTGTACCGCATCGGGGCTGGACCATGAGATGTGGGGGCTGAGCCTCACCCCGGGATGTTTGTACAGCCAGTGGCCAGCCGGTAGTGGTTCAGGCTCAGAGACGTCCAGAGAAGCCAACCCAACCTGGCCAGAGTCGAGTGCCACGCGTAAGGCGTCCTGGTCAACGACCGACCCCCTGGCTACGTTGATGAGGTGCGCCCCCGGCTTCATCGCCGACAGGAGGGCTGCATCGACCAGGTGGTGTGTCTCTCCGGTCACAGGCACTGCCAGCACAACGTGGTCGGCGTCCCTGACCGCCACAGAGGCTGTCGAAGCCAGGTGAACGCCGTTGTCGTCGGTGCCGGAATCCGACCTGCGCACAGCAGTCAGGTGGGCTCCGAAGGGGCGGAGCCGGTCGGCGACCGCCTGGTTGATTGACCCGAAGCCGATCAGGGCGATGGTCTGGCCTTCTACCGAACCCAGGCTCGCCCAGCTCCAGCGCTCTGGAGGCTCGTCGGCCCAACTGTCGGGAAGGTCCTTGACGGCTGTCAGGATCATCGCCACGACCCATTCCGCTATCGGCGCAGCTGATGCCCCACGTGAACACGAGACCAGCATGTCGCCCATCAGGTCGAGCGGCAGGTGGTCGACGCCGTGGCCGATGCTGTGGACCCAGCGCACTCCGTGGTTGAGTACGTCGGCGACATTGCTGGGTCTGAAGGTCTGGGCGAACAGGACCTCGCCCTGAAGGTCGGCCGGAACCGGCTCGTCGGGGTCGACATGGACGAACCTGACGTCGGAGAAGCGCTCTTCCAGTTCCGCCATGTGGCGGCCCCAGCCGGGAGAGTGGACCAGAACGGTCACCCGGTTATCGCCCATGGCAGTCACGACACCCTGAACTGCAAGATCAGCGGGTCAGTTCCCGGAACAGGAACTCCTGGGCCACGCTCGCCACGTGGATGCCGTCCTCAGAGAAGATCTCACCGCTCGAGAGGCCCCTGCCACCTGTCAGCCCGTGGGACCTGAAGTCGTGAAGCTGCCACTGGTCGGCAGGTGCGTGCCGGTGGAACCAGATGGCGTGGTCAAGGCTGGCTCCCATGAAGCTCTGGTGGCGCTCCTCGCGGTCCATGCCCATGTCGATGACACGGGGATGCGAACTCACCGATGCGTTGCTGGGGAGGTCATCTGACAGGAAGGCAAGTGCACAATCATGCAGAACCCTGTCGTCACCCAGGTCGCTGAGTATCCGTAGCCAGCTGGCCGAGTGTCCGGGTTCCTGGAGAACCCGGCGGTGCCCTATCAGGCTCCAGTCCTCCTTGCCCCCGTCCTCAGCGCTTCTCATGTTCTCTGGAGCTGTCGACTCCTGGACATCTGCCTGGTCCTCAACCACTTGGAATGAACAGGACAGGTTCAGGATCGCCCCGTCGGACTGGCGGGCCACGACCCTGCGCGTTGTGAACGAACGGCCGTTGCGGATCCGGTCCACCTCGTAGCGGATCGGCTCGCTGCTCGTGCCGCCCCTGATGAAGTAGGCGTGGAGTGAGTGGACGTGGCGGTCGTCATCGACGGTGGCTGCTGCGGCACGCAGGCCCTGGGCCACAACCTGGCCGCCGTAGACGCGGCCCCACGGGTAGTCGGGGCTGATTCCCACGTAGACATCGGGTCCGTGTGACTCGAGGGCCATCAGGGCCGTGAAGTCGATGTCAGCCGGCTCGGTAGGTGCCATATCGTCTAGTTCCCCAGCGCCATTGCCGTGTGCAGGGCGATTCCGTGGACGAGGCCGGCTTCGTTCAGGCGCATCCGGTTCGAGTGGCAGGGCGGTGCTGTCTGCGGGTCATTGATGTCGTCTGGACAGACGCCGAGGAAGGCCATGGCACCGGGCACGCTATTGAGCACGTAGGAGAAGTCCTCTGCCCCCATGAACGGTGCAGGAAGAGGAAGGAATGACCCGGTTCCGAGGGTCGCCTCGCAGATGTCGGCAACCCGGGCGGCCTCATCGGCGTCATTGAGCGTCACTGGATACCCGGCTTCTAGGCGGAAGTCGACGCTGCAGCCGTGGGCAAGGGCGACATGTCTGCAGGCGGTCTCCAATGCGTCAGCCACGAGGCTCCTGGTTTCCTCGGACACGGCTCGGATGGTGCCCTCGAAGAACGCGGTCTCGGGGATCACGTTGGTGGTCGTGCCGGCGTCCACGTGGGTGATGGTCACGACCGATGGCTTGAAGGCGTCGACCTGGCGGGTAACAACGGCCTGTGCCGCGGTGATCATCTCGGCCATGGGCGGAACCGGGTCGGCACAGAAGTGCGGGGTCGAGGCGTGGCCGCCCCTGCCGGCGACTGTCACGTGGAATGTGTCGGCCGAGGCCAGCAGTGGGCCGGGCCGACAGGCAGCGTGCCCTACCGGCAGGTTGGGGGTGATATGGATGGCGAACGCCCGGTCGACCCCCTCAAGCACGCCCTCGTCGATCATCACGGCAGCACCTCCAGCACCCTCTTCTCCCGGCTGGAACATGAACCTGACCCGTCCCGCAATGTCGCCCTGCCTGTCGCACAGCAACCGGGCCGCACCGACCAGCATCGCCACGTGGGCGTCGTGGCCGCATGCATGTGCCCGGCCCGGCTCCGTCGAACAGAAGTCCTCGTCGGAGTCCTCTGTCATGGGCAGGGCGTCGGTATCGGCGCGGAGCAGGACGGTCGGTCCGTCCGAGGCTCCCTCAAGGTCGGCCACGACCGACGTGATCCCCGACCCCTCAGCGACATCCAGCGGGAGGCCGGCGAGGGCTGCGATTATCCGCTGCTGGGTGTCGGGGTTGTGTAGACCCAGCTCGGGGTGGCTGTGGATGTCCCTACGGAGGGCGACTGCGTCGTCAGCCAGCGCGCTTGCTGCTTCGAGGATCTCATGCATGGCGTAATCATGGCCGAGCCGGGGCCACCTTGTACGACCCGGCGATCCGTTTGGCAGACTTGCGCCATGTCCCTCAGTGCCGAGCAGATCCATGTGGAGCTGGCTGCCCTGTTGGAAACACGTTCTGCCAGTTCCAGCTCTACCGTCCTCGGTGCCGGCAGCGACGACCTCGAGGCCGGACGGATCTACCTTGAGACCCTGGTGGCCGGTGGCTGGATGGTGCCCGAGTGGCCAACCGGGCACGGTGGCCGCGATGCCGACACGGCTGAGGCCGCACTGATCGCCGAGGCCCTCGGCAGGTACCAGACGGCTGACCTCTACCCGTACGGGGTGGGTCTCAACCTTGTAGGTCCGGTTCTGCTGGCAAGGGGCACCAACGGTCAAAAGCAACGGTGGCTGCGGCCGATCGCTGACGGCTCGGAGGTCTGGTGTCAGATGTTCTCCGAGCCGGACGCCGGTTCCGACCTCGCCAATGCCGGGATGAGGGCTGAGCGTGATGGCGATGAGTGGGTGCTCAACGGGTCAAAGGTGTGGACGTCGCGCGGCACCTACTCCACCTGGGGGATGTGTGTTGCCCGAACCGACGCAGCCCTACCGAAGCACCGGGGTCTCACAATGTTCGCTGTCGACATGTCGTCTCCTGGAATCGAGGTACGGCCGCTCGAGCAGATGAACGGTGACCAGCACTTCACCGAGGTGTTCGTTACCGACGTGCGGGTCTCCGATGAGAACCGCCTTGGTGAACTGGGCGACGGCTGGGGTATCACTGTCGAGACCCTGGCCCACGAGCGGGCGACAATCGGGGGTCGTGCGTTCGGTGGTGGCGATGACTCCGACGTGGGCCTGCCCTCGTGGCTCGAAGCGTGGAGAGGTTCAGGCCGTCTTGTTGATCCCGTGGCCCGACAGGCGGCCATGCGGGCCTACGTGCTCCACCGGGTGAACCAGCTCGCCACCATGCGTGCAGTCCATCTCGCCAGGGGTGGTGCTCCGGGGCCTGAGGGCTCGGGAGCCAAGTTGCGAAGCGCCACCGCATTCAAGGCCCGTACCTGCCTTGGCAAGAACCTTGCGGGGGCTGCCGGCATGCTGGTCGACTCTCCGGGCCACCTCGGTTTCATGACGGCCCCCTCGATGTCCATCCGGGGAGGCACAGACGAGGTCCAGCGCAACATCGTGGGCGAGCGGGTGCTCGGCCTTCCGCGCGAGCCGAGTGTCGACAGGGACCTTCCGTACTCAGACCTGAAACGCAGCCGCTGACGGCAGGTGGTCAGCGCTGGTCGATGTGGGGGACCGTACGTTCCGGCTTGCCGCTGTAGGTCTGGCGTGGGCGGGCGATCCGGGATTCGTTGACAAGGAGTTCGTCCCAGTGGGCCAACCAGCCCGGTGTCCGTCCGATCGCGAACAGGACCGTGAACATCTCGACTGGGAATCCCATCGACTGGTAGATGAGGCCGGAGTAGAAGTCGACGTTCGGGTAGAGGTTCCGGCTGATGAAGTACTCGTCGGCCAGGGCGACCTCTTCGAGCTTGAGGGCTATGTCGAGCAGAGGGTTGCGGCCGGTTACCTCGAACACCCGGTGGGCGGCGTCTTTGATGATTCGTGCCCTCGGGTCGTAGTTCTTGTAGACGCGGTGGCCAAAGCCCATCAGTTTCTGGTCGCCGGCCTTTACACCGGTGATGAAGTCGTCGACGTTCTCGTAGGAGCCGATGTTTTCGAGCATGCGGACGACGGCTTCGTTGGCGCCGCCGTGGCGTGGACCGGAAAGGGCGGCAGCGGCTGACGCCACCGTGAGGTACGGGTCGGCGTGGGCGCTGCCGACGACCCTGGCTGCAGTGGTGGAGCAGTTTTGTTCGTGGTCGGCGTGCAGTACGAAGAGCAGGTCCAGGGCGTCTCTCAGGACGGGGTCGACCTCGTAGGGGCGGTCTCGCTGACAGAACATCATCGAGAGGAAGTTCCCGGTGTAGTCGAGGTCGGGGTCGGGCTGCACGTAGGGGGTGCCCACGCTGCGGCGGTAGGCGCTTGCCGCCAGTGTGGGCATCTTGGCGATGAGGCGGATCATCTGGGTGCGGCGACAGAGCGGGTCCTCGACATCCTTGCCGTCGGGCCAGAAGGTCGACATGGCTGCGATGCCTGAGACGAGGACACCCATGGCGTGGGCGTCGTCGCGGAATCCCTCGAGGATTCGCTTGTGGAAGTTCTCGTGGATCGGTGCCTCGGAGGAGATCTCGTCGGACCATGCCGTCAACTGGACCCTGTTCGGCAGTTCTCCGAACAAAACCAGGTGGGCCACCTCGAGGAAGCTCGTTGAGCCTGCCAGCTGCTCGATGGGGTAGCCGCGGTAGCGGAGCAGACCCTTGCCACCATCCAGGTAGGTGATTGCGCTGTCGGCGCCGGAGGTGGCGGTGAAGGACGGGTCGTCGAACCAGATCCCGGGCAACAGCGAGCCCCACGCCCTGGCGTCGATGCCGCCCCTGTCAATGGGGATCTCGATCGACTCGCCGGTGCGGTTGTCGGTGATTGTGATGCTCTCGCCCACGTCGACCCTTCTTGAGTTTCGGGGCGGCTCGCCCCCTGACCCTTTGAATGTACCTGCGATGCGGAACGGCTGTGCAGCCGGGCCGAAGCGAAGATTGTCGATTGTTTGCACCCTGTCGGGGAATTGGTGGGATTCAGCCCTCAGAGTGGACTGTTGTCATGGCGGCGACGCGGAATTCTTTCTCTTTTCCCGATCAGCACCTCGAGCGCCGCGGCCAACTCTGACCTTGTATCGGCCGGGTCTATGACCCTGTCGACCGACCCGCGCTCGGCAGCCGCATAGGGATTCAGGAGGCGGTCCTCGTATAAGGACTCCAGCTCGGCCCGCTCCGCGGGGTCGGCATTGCGGTGGAGTATCTCTACAGCGCCTTTGGCTCCCATCACCGCAATCTCGGCCGTCGGCCAGGCCAGCATTAGGTCGTTGCCCATGTAGCGGGAGTCCATGACTATGTAGGCGCCGCCGTAGGCCTTTCGGAGCGTGACGCAGACTCTGGGAACCGTAGCCCTGGCGTAGGCGAAGGCCAGCTGGGCTCCGTAGCGGATCATGCCCCTCCACTCAAGGTCCTTGCCGGGGTAGAAGCCCGACGTGTCCACGAAGGTCACCAGGGGAAGGTTGAATGCGTCACAGAAGGAGACGAATCTGGCGCCCTTCTGGGAGGCCGGGATGTCGAGCGTTCCCGCCATGGACTGGGGTTGGTTGGCTACGAGCCCGACCGGGTTGCCTGCAATCGTGGCAAAGGCCGTGACCAGGTTCGTCGCCCAGCCCTCTCGTGGTTCGAGCAGGTGTCCGTCGTCGACGACACACGACAACACGTCGCGGACGTCGTAGCTGCCGGTGGTCGTGGTCGGAATGAGGTCGCCGGCCTCCTGGGTGGGGCGGTCGACCGGATCTCCGTTCGGCCAGCACGGCGGAGCGGCGTCAGTGTGGTCCGGCAGGTACGAGAGGAGTTCGCCGATCAACTGGACGGCGCCCTCCCGATCGGCGCAGGTGAAGTGGGCTACACCGGTTGTTCGTGCATGCAGTGTTGAGCCGCCGAGACCCTCGTTGGAGAACTCCTCTCCGGTGAACTGGCTGACCATCCGGGGTCCGCTGACGAAGGCAAACGTGTCGTCGACCATCACGACCAGGTCGGCAAGACCGAGCAGCAGGGCCGGCCCGGAAACGGTCGGTCCGGTGACACAGAAGATGACTGGAACAACGCCTGAACAGGCCACAAACTCCCTGGCGGCCGTGCCCCAGCCGTGAACCGCTCCGACGCCCTCATCGACAGCAGCCCCACTGGAGGCCACGAAGCAGATCAGCGGCAAGCGCTTCTCACGGGCCGTACGGGCAGCGACAGCGAGGTTCTCACCGTCGGCAGGGCGGAGGGAGCCGCGGTCCTCGCCGGAGATCTCCACGAGCACGACGCGCCGGCCGTGGATCTCGTCGACTCCGAACGAGACAGTGCCGCCGGTGAGCGAGCGCAGAGCAACCCGGTCTGTACCGTCGGTCATCGCAGGGCCTCTGTTCCCGGTTCGGGGCTGGTGGTCGTCATGTTGCCCCCAGAGTTACATGGATGCCGGGCTGATGGGGTCCGATCTCGCGAATGACCTCGAGAAGCACCTCGCGGGCTGCCCTTGCAGGTGTTGACGGAGTCGTCCGGGCGCTGCGGGTAAGGCCCACCGATCGTCGGGCAAGGCCGTCGACCCTGATAATCGTCCAGATCTCGTCTGAGTATCCGGAAGCGGCGCTGGCAGGCAGCAGGGCAGGTGCATACCCCTGATAGGCGAGCGAGGTGAGCAGCCGAAGCCCGTCGATCTCGGCGGCTGAACGCAGGCTGAGGCCGGATCGGGCCAACTCCTCGTCGACGGCGTCGCGGAAGGTCGTACCCACCGGCGTGAGCATTATCTCGTGGTCCGCCAGGTCGGTGATGCTGACCGTGTCGTGTTCGGCGAGAGGGTGGTCGTTGGGTGCGACGACTATGCGCTCCTCGTCGAAGAGGGGTTCGGTGACAAGGCCGGCGTCAACTACCGGGGTGTTGACGACCGCCAGGTCCAGATCGCCGGTGCTCACCCGTGGTGTCAACGATGCGGTGGTGGCGTCTACGAGGATGGGGTGGAGCCCCGGAGCGGTCTCCTTCATGCGGCGAAGCAGGGGGGTGGCGATCCAACGGGCCGTGGTGCCGATGCAGCCGATCCTCACCGAGCCCGCCACTTCGTCGTGCATTGAGGTGATGTCGTCGGAGATCGACTGCATCTCAGTCGCGATTCTGCGGGCTCGCTCGATCACGGCCAGGCCCTCGGGGGTGGGCTGCATCGTTGTCCTGTCAATGAGGGTGACACCCAGTTCCTTTTCCAGTTTGGCCACATGGGTCGAAACGTTGGACTGCACCGTGTGAAGTGCCCTGGCGGCAGCCGAGAAGCTGTGGTGGTCGATCACGGCGAGCAGGTGGTTGAGTTGGCGCAGGTCCATCGGCAACAAGGATGCCATGGGGCTGAGCCATATGTACGAGGAATGGTCACGAGGAGGAAATAAACCAGGCCGAGACATCGTGCATCGTCATGCCGCTTTGCCCTGTCAGGCCCTATTGTCGACGACCACGAACACTGCCAATCAGACCCGAAGCAGCATGCCGACCGTTCTCTCCATTCATCTGGGGCCAAATCTGGCCCACGCAGCCGTCGACAGCGACGGTCGCATCGATCTGCTCGCCCTGGGTGACCGTGCCGCACACATGCCCGTCGTCCTCCATGTGGCTTCAGACGGCTCGGTCACGGTCGGGTCCGAGGCCCGCCACAGGTCGGGGTCAGAGCCTGACGGGACCGTCGACAACGTGGTCGGACGCCTGCTCGACGCCGAGACGATCGAGGTAGCGGGCCGGGCCCTCGCTGCCGAAACCGTTATCGCCCACCTTCTGGCCCACATCTACGCACGCTGCGTCGTAGTGCTCGACCGCGTACCCGACGAGGTTCTGGTCGTGTGTACCGCTGGAGGACCCGAGGCGGGCGTCTACTCAGCGGCCGCCGAACGGGCACGTCTGGGCGAGTTCACCCTGGTCGAGGAAACCCGCTCATGGGCGGCAATGGCGGCATACGGCCCCGATGGAATGGACCCCGACCTCGCCGGGGCCCTCGGTGCACTGTTCTGGAGGCGACACGGTGATGGTCCACCCGGACCAAAGCCGATCGTCACCCGTGAGGACCTCGGGGTCGTTTCACAGGAGCCAGCCAGGATCCCAACGGAGCCATCGGTCATGTCGCTCGGGCCGCGCTCGGTCTTTGAGGAGTCATCCATTCCCGACCTTGAGCGTCGCAGGTTCAGACCAGGCCTCGTCGTGGCCGTTGCTGTGCTGGGCGGCCTGGCGATCGGAGCAGCGTTTCTCTTCGTCAGGGGCGACGACAGCGCTCCCGAGCAGGTGAACGAACCCGAGGTTGTGGCTTCGACGACGGTTACTGAACTGCCCACAAGCCTGCAGGCAACGACAACTGCGCCCCCTGCAACGACCTCAACTACCAGTACCACCACAACAGCGTCACCGGTCACGGTGATGCCGGGGGTCGTGGTCTCAACCACCCTTCCTCCGGCCCTCACGACGACCACCCTCGTCCCGGCAACCACCACCACTGTCGCTGTCTCCACCACGACCACCAGGCCTCCGCTCGGCGTGTTGACGCTCTCCCCGGTCGGTGTGGTCACCAATGCAGCCACAGGAGCCGAGGCGCTTGTCGGCCTCGGCGACAGCGCAGACACGGTCGTTGCAGTGCTCACCGCAGTAGTGGGGTCACCTGCAACAGACACCGGCTGGATCGCAGATGAGCGGTGTGCCGGAGACCAGGTCAGGAGGGTCACGTTCGCCAACCTCGAGGTGGTCCTGAGCGATGTTGACATGACCGACGGAGAGCCGGGAACCAACGCCACCTTTACCCAGTGGTTTGCCGAGGGAACCGACGCCCTCCAGACATCCCTGTGGACCTTCGACCGGATCGGGGTGGGCTCGTCGGTCGCAGATCTGGCGGCTGCTCACGCAGCAGGGCTGGTGTTGACAAGCCCTGTCGAGGGTGACACCGCTGGCCTGTTCAGCATCGATGCCCTTGGTGTCAGCGATGGAATGAGGGGTGTGACAACCCACACCGATGACATCGGGCGGGTCCTCCAGATCTGGGCCGGCGACGGCTGCGCACGCTGGCCCAACTGACCGGGCCTCTCAGGTCGGGTCCAACTCCGACCTGAGAGCATCGTCGAGAGAGGTGTCGGCAAAGATGAAGCCGCCCTCCTGGAGCACGGCGGGGCGCACTACAGCGCTGGACAACATCAGCTCTGCTACCAGTCGTCGCCCGAACGGGACTGCAGGTATAAGCGCCGGGGTACGGAGGCGGGCCGGGCGCCGGACAGCCCGACCCAGAGAGGCGGCGAACCTGGCATTTGTAACCGGCACAGGCGAGACAAGGTTGACGGGCCCACAGGCCTCGTTGTCAATCAACCAGCACAGGGCCGAGACCTCGTCATGTAGAGAGATCCAGCTCATCCACTGTGTTCCTGGGCCCAGAGGGCCACCCAGCCCCAGCCGGAACAGCGGCAACTGTGCCCTCAGCAGGCCTCCCAGGGGTGACAGGACGATCCCGGTACGCGCGTGTGCGACACGGATACCTGCTGTTTCAGCCATTCGTGTGGCTGCCTCCCAGGCGACGCACACGTCGGCCAGGAAGCCGCCGCCGCGTGAACTTGTCTCAACGAGTGGCTCGTCGGAACGGTCACCGTAGAAGCCGATGGCGGAACCACTGACCAGAACACCCGGCCCGGCACCGGCCCGAGAGGACTCCGCCATGGCTGAGGAGATCAAGTGTGTGCCACGGGTTCGGCTACCGAGGATTAGATCCATCCGTGACCGGGTCCAGCGTCGGTTGGCGATCCCGGCGCCCGCCAGGTGGACCACCGCATCGACGCCTTCAAGGGAACCTGGATCCAACAGGCTGCGATCTGGATCCCAGTGGACCTCCCGTGGAGAACCGGTCGGTCGACGCACCAGGCGCCTGACTGTGTCGCCACGCTCTTCAAGCCGGTCACACAGTGCACCTCCGATGAGCCCGGATGACCCCGAAACCGCTACGTCCACCTGTTCATCCTCTGTGTAGCCATGAGATGCCGGTCAGCAACTGCGTTGCGAAGTGGTCTGCCCGAACAACGGGTGCTGCATGGTCGCCGGAGAACTCGACGACAAACGGCCGGGGAAGGGCTGTCGCCAACTGTCGCTGTCTGGCGGTGGGCACGACTCTGTCGTCAACGCCGATCAGCACGCTGGTCGGGACGTCTATGTCACCTACCCAACTGCTGGAATCGAACCCACCCAGAGCAACGCCGGCTGTCAGAATCTGGCCGAGGTCACCGGCCCTGACCTCGCGGGCCGCCCAGTCGTCGAACTCCGCATCAACCAGCGGCGCCGTGCCGGACCTGGCCGATGCCACCCGTTCTGCCAGGTGCCATCCCGTCTCAGGGAGCAGCGAGGCAGGTCGACAGGCCAGCCGGATCAGGGCGAAATCCCGGTACTCGGCGACGGTCTGGCGGAACTTCATTGCGCTGGCACACAGGGCCAACCCCGAGACCATGTGTGGATGGCGACGCCACAACAGCTGTGCCACAGTGCCACCCATCGAGTAGCCGACGGCGATCGCCTGCTCCACCCCGACGGCATCCATTACAGCGGCGGCGTCGTCGGCGCAGTCCTCGAGGCGGAACCGCCTCCGTGGTCTCAGCCCATTGGAACCGTGGCCGCGCTGGTCCCACGCCAGCACCCGGTAGTGGGAGGTCAACTCGGCATAGGCGTTGCCCCAGTTGAGATCGGCGCTGACCGTCCAGCCGTGGAACAGCAACAGGACGGGTCTTGTGGGGTCGTCATCATCCGGCTGGCCCGAGTCACGGAGCCTGAGTGGTCCGCGCCCCGGCAGGTCGATGACCCGCCACGGTGGGGGCTGTCCCCCAAACCGGGGTCTTGGCGGAGAACTCAACCGGGCTACTCCGCCGCTGTCCCGACCGACACCTAGTTTTCGATGGCGGTGATCCGTACGGTCAGCTCGCCACCAGGAGCCTCAAACGAGACCTCGTCGCCCACCGATCTGCCAAGGAGTACCTCGCCCAGGGGAGAGCCGGGTGAGACCACACCGACGTCGGCATGTTGTTCCTCGATGGAACCGAACAGCATCCGTTCAGGTTCGTCGTCGTCTCCGTAGAGGAGCGACACGATGCAACCGGGAACAACCGTGTCGGTTCCAGCCGGGGCACCGTCGAGAATCGTGGTGTTCTCAAGGAGATGCTCAAGGTGCAGGATGCGACCCTCCATCTTGCCCTTCTCCTCCTTGGCGGCGTGGTAGTCGCCGTTTTCGGAGAGGTCGCCCATCTCGCGGGCAACCTCGATCTTGCGGGCGATCTCGATGCGGCCACGGGTGGTCAGGTCGGTCAATTCGGCGGCCAACCGATCGAACGCGAACTGTGACAGTTGATGCTGCTCAGCCATCTCCGAAGCGTAGCCACCGGTCCGAGGAAAGTCGGGTGATAATGATCCGGGGATGCTTGGTAGGCTCGTCCCCATGGGTCACAGGTATCTGGTAATCGCCATTACGTAGCGCACGCCAGTTTGGTGTGCGCCCGGACCGTCCACCTCGGTGGGCGGTTTTTTGGTTGCAGGCTGCTCTCAGCTGGCATCTCGACTGATTCACCCGACATCCGACCCGGAACAGAAACGACAAGGAGAACAGAGGCGTGGCACATCGAGTAGGCGTCATCGGTGGTGACGGAATCGGCCCCGAGGTCATCGCAGAGGGCCTCAAGGTGGTTGCCGCTGCCGGCGTTGCTATCGAGATCGTCGACTACGACCTGGGCGGCTACCGCTATCTGCGCGATGGCGTAGTCCTGCCCGACGAGGTGGTCGAGGAGTGGCGTGGTCTCGACGCACTGTTCCTCGGTGCGGTCGGAACTCCAGAGGTTCCTCCCGGGGTGATCGAGCGCGGCCTCCTGCTGAAGATGCGCTTCGACCTCGATCTCTACGTGAACCTGCGGCCGTTCCTCTTTCCACCCTCAGACGTCGACTTCATGGTCGTCAGGGAGAACACCGAGGGCACCTACGCGGGCGAGGGCGGCTTCCTCCGGAAGGGAACCGCCGACGAGGTGGCTACCCAGGGATCGGTGAACACCCGGATGGGTGTCGAGCGTGCCATCCGCTTCGCGTTCGACCTTGCACGTTCACGCCGGGGCCACCTGACGCTCGTGCACAAGACCAACGTGCTCACCTTCTCAGGTGACCTCTGGGAGCGAACCTTCAAAGAGGTCGCAGCCGACTACACCGACGTTGAGACCGCCTACAACCACGTCGATGCCGCATGCATCTACTTCGTCGACTCACCCGAGCGCTACGACGTGATCGTCACCGACAACCTGTTTGGCGACATCCTCACCGATCTCGGTGGTGCGATCTCGGGTGGAATCGGCCTAGCTTCGTCGGCCAACCTGAACCCGGCACGGACCGGGCCGTCAATGTTCGAGCCGGTTCACGGATCTGCACCTGACATTGCCGGGAAGGGGCTCGCTAACCCCACGGCTGCGATCCTGTCTGGAGCCATGATGCTCGACTTCCTCGGCGAGGATGCTGCGGCCGAACGGATCCGGGCGGCGTGCGCCGACCCGGCCGCCCAACTGGACGGAACTGTCGCGACAGGCGATGCCATTGCCGAACGCGTACATGGCTGACCCGGAACGACATCAAAACAAACACCGACGCAAACTGAGCAGGAGAGGTAACAGGACATGCCGATAGAGAAGGCGGACAAGATCTGGATGAACGGCGATCTCGTCGACTGGGACGACGCCACCATTCACGTGCTGACCCACACCCTGCACTACGGCAACGGGGTGTTCGAGGGAATCCGGGCCTACGAGACCGACAGCGGCCCCGCAGTCTTCAGGTTGACCCCCCACATCGAGCGCTTCTTCAGGTCGGCCAAGATCTTGTTCATAGACATTCCATGGACGGTCGACCAGCTGGTCCAGGCGGTGAAGGACACCGTTCGGGTCAACGACCTGCCCTCGTGCTACATCCGACCTCTGGCGTACCTCGGCTACGGCGAGATGGGTCTCAACCCCATTCCATGTGACGTGGACGTCTCCATCGCCACGTGGCCATGGGGTTCCTACCTCGGAGACGAAGGCATCAGGAACGGTGTGCGCATGATGATCTCATCGTGGCAACGCCACGATGCCAACGCCATGCCGCCCGCAGCCAAGGGATGCGGCCACTACATCAACTCGCAGATGGCCAAGGTCCAGGCGATAAAGGCCGGCTACGACGAGGCAATCCTGCTGTCTCCACAGGGCAACGTGTCCGAATGCACCGGTGAGAACCTGTTCATCGTCAGCGGCGGCACGATAATCACGCCACCGACCAGCGCCGGCGCCCTCGAGGGAATAACTCAGGATGCCGTCCACCGGATTGCCGACGACCTGGGCATTCCGTATGTGCAGGGAAACCTGTTGCGCAGCGACCTCTACACGGCCGACGAGGCGTTCCTCTCCGGAACGGCGGCAGAGATCGTGCCGATCCGGTCGGTTGATGAACGTGATGTCGGTGATCCCGGTCCTGTCACCCGGGCCGTCCAGGAGGTCTTCTTCGAGGCCGTCCGCGGAAAGAGGCCGGAATACGCAGAGTGGAATGAGCATGTCGACGCCTGATCTGCCGGCAGCGGTCGACATCTACGACACTACGCTGCGCGATGGTGCACAGCTCGAGGGCATCTCGCTGACGGTCGTCGACAAGCTGCGCATCGCCGAACAGCTGGACCTGCTCGGCGTCCACTACATCGAGGGTGGTTGGCCGGGAGCCAACCCCAAAGACGTTGAGTTCTTCGAGCGGGCGCAGACCGAGTTGAACCTCAACCAGTCAAAGCTGGTGGCGTTCGGGTCGACAAGGCGCGTGAACGGCGACGCCAACGACGATCCGACACTCGCAAACCTCGTGGCGTCGGGTACCGAGGTCGTCTGCATCGTCGGCAAGGCCTGGGACTACCACGTCACCGAGGCGCTCCGGACAACGCTCGACGAGGGCGTGGCCATGGTCGCCGATTCGGTCAGGTTCCTCAAGGAACAGGGTCTGACGGTGTTCTTCGACGCTGAGCACTTCTTCGACGGTTACCAAGCGAACCCTGCCTACTCGATGCAGGTGCTCACCGGTGCTGCAGAGGCCGGGGCCGACTGTCTCGTCCTGTGCGACACCAACGGAGGTTGCCTGCCCTTCGACGTGGAGAGAATCGTGTCCGAGGTGGTTGCCGCAACAGACACCCCCATCGGTGTCCACTTCCACAACGACACGGGCTGTGGCATTGCCAACGCAATCGCCGGGGTCCGAGGCGGGGCCACCCAGGTGCAGGGGACGATCAACGGCTACGGAGAACGGGTCGGCAACTGCGACCTCGTTCCCATCATCGCCAACCTCAGCCTCAAGATGGGGGTAGAGACGATCCCAGCCGAGGGAATCTCCAGCCTCACAGCCGTGGCCCACCACGTGGCCGAACTCGTGAACTTCACTGTCGACCCACAAAAGCCCTACGTGGGTACGACAGCGTTCGCTCACAAGGCCGGCCTGCACACCAGCGCAATCTCCAGGCGCCCCGATGCCTACGAGCACATCCCGCCCGAGCTCGTCGGCAACGGAACCAGGTTCCTCGTCTCCGAGATGTCGGGAAGGTCCACAATCGACCTGAAGGCCCGGCAGCTGGGCCTCGACCTGGATGGCGACACCTTGGGTGCCATCGTCGAGACCATGAAGGTACTTGAACACGCCGGTTACCACTTCGAGGCGGCCGACGCCTCCCTGGAGCTCCTTATGCGTGCGGCCGGTGGATGGCAGCAGGACTACTTCGAGTTGGATTCCTTCACCGTCGAGGTCGGCCACCGCTCGGGTAGCGGCAGCCGGGCCTGGAACGAGGTGGCGGTCGATGTCGAGACCGCGGCGACTGTTCGCATCAGTGTCGGTGGCGACATGTGTGAGGCGACCGGCATAGGGAACGGACCCGTAAACGCCCTCGACGCAGCCCTCCGTGAAGCACTCGGCGAGAGCACCCCCGGCCTCGACCGGCTGCACCTGACCGACTTCAAGGTGAGGGTGCTCGAGACCAGAAAGGGCACCGGTGCGGTGACGCGGGTGCTCATCGACACGACCAATGGCGACCGGACCTGGACGACAATCGGGGTCTCAGAAAACATCATCGAGGCCTCCTGGCAGGCGCTCGTGGACTCGATCGTCTACGGCCTCCTCCACTCCGAGGAGTAGACCATCGCCGATATCTCAGCTGACTCGCCGGTTCCGCTGTCTCGCCTCCTCCTCGCCGAGGGTCTGGGCACCATGTTCCTGCTCATCGGCGTGGTCGGGTCCGGGATCATGGCCGAGCGCCTCAGCCCAACAGACGTCGGGCTTCAGTTGTTCCAGAATGCGGCAGCCACAGCTGCAGTCCTTGTGGCGATCATCTCGATATTCGGCACGATCTCGGCTGACTTCAACCCTGCGGTGACCGTCGGGGCATGGCTCCTGGGTCTCAGGAGCGGCCGGCAGGTTCCGGCGATGCTGGCAGCTCAGGTGCTCGGCGGCTGCGTCGGCACCATTGTCGCCAACCTCATGTTCGACCTGGCATGGGTCGACTTGTCCACAAAGACACGCAGTGGAGGGCACCTGTGGCTGGCCGAGGTGGTTGCCACCCTGGGCCTGCTGCTGGTCATCTTCAGCCTCGTCAGGACCGCACGCCATTCGGCGATCCCGTATGTGGTCGGTGCCTACATCGGCGGCGCCTACTACTTCACCTCGTCGACCAGCTTTGCCAACCCGGCGGTGACCGTGGCCCGGACAATCTCTGACACCTTTGCCGGGATCGAGCCGTCGTCGGCGCCCATGTTCATCGCCATGCAGGCTGTCGGAGTCGGGGTGGCCGTGGTGCTCGTGAGGGTGTTGTTCCCGTTGTCGGAGCGCTAGCTCAGGAACTGCACTGGTCGACGGCAGGCTCACCGTCGATGCGTGCCTCCAGCCAGACAACCAGGTCGTCGAAGTAGTCGAATACGGCTGATGTGTGGGTTGCGCCGGGGTAGACGCGTCGCTCAACGGGTGCGTGGTCAGGCATGTCGCACAGTTGGCCGAGGAGGAACTCGCTGCTGATGATCGGTATCTGTTCGTCCTGGTCTCCGTGGAGGATGATCACCGGAGCCTGATTGGGTAGCTGGTTCGTGTCGTTCTCAGTGAGCCTCGCACGCCATTCCGGGATGGCGAAGATGTCGGCGACACTCAACAGATCGGAAAACGGAATCGGGTTGACCAGGTCCATGACGTAGCCGGTGCAGCCGTTCTCCAGTTCGTCGAGCAGGTAGTGGTACTCCGGGTTGGTTACGGACTTCAGGTCCAGTTCCGGGTAGGAGACGGCTAGGCCAGCGCCGACCATGATGAGGTAGCCCTGGAAGTCAGAGCCCTGGAGGAACGTCGAGAGAAGGTCCAGCTGTGACGGTGGCGCCCCGGCTGCCACCCCGACCAGGTCAAGGTCGGGAGCCAGGTCCTGCCAGCGCTGTGACACGTGCATGGCGGCGTGTCCGCCCTGGGAGTGTCCCCACACGACCAGCGGTCCGTCGGCACCGACACCGCCGATGTTTCGCGCGGCTCTGACAATGTCGAACACGCCCCTCGCCTCGCTCTCGCCCACGATGTAGGCGTGCAGACCCGGTCCGCCCATGCCCTCGTAGTCGGTGGCCGTCACCACCCAACCACGTTCAAGGAAGGGTGTGAGGGCCGCAAGGTCGAACACGTCCGGGAACGAGGCTGACGGGGCGCACTGGTCAGCAAGGCCGGTTGTGCCATGTGCAATGGAGAGAACAGGGCGTGGGGTCGTGGTATCGGAATCAGGGGCGGCAATCACCCCGGTCACCTCGATGGGCTCGCCGGTAACGGACACCGAGGAGTAGGTGACTCGCCATGCCACGCCCAGTGAGCCGATGTCGACCACCTCGCTGGACAGGATTGAACCGGTCTGGATTGTCGTTGTGGTGGGGGGGAGGGTCGTGGTTGTCGTGGTAGGTGCGACCGTGGTCGTGGTCGTGGTCGTGGTCGTTGTCGTTGTCGTGGCCGTGGTCGTGGGAGCGACCGTGGTCGTGGGAGCGACGGTGGTCGTTGTCGTTGTCGGTTCAGCCGCAGCCGGTTCCGGTATCTCGGTCGAGGAGCAGGCAGCCGCAGGCAGCGAGAAGATCACAACGATTGCGGTAACTGCCGATATGTGGTTCACGCGAGCGCCTTCTGGGGTGGATCCAGGTGACAGTCTGCCCCGCCCGGTGGCCTGTCACCCACAGGGGCGCCGATAGCGTGCCGCCGTGAACGACCAGACCGTCCTGCCCGCTGAGGGCCGCCCCTTCGCCCTGCTGGACTGGCTGTTGCTGGTGTCGGCTGCGGGCATCTGGGGCGCTTCGTTCCTCTTCATGGATGTAGCCCTCGAAGTTGAGCACCCCGGCCTTGTGACGTTCCTACGCCCCGCCATGGGGCTGTTCGCCGTACTCGCATTTCCATCAGCGCGCCGGCCGATCGACCCGTCTGACCGGGGTCGGGTCCTGTTGTTGGGCATCACCTGGATGGCATTCCCCCTGACGATGTTCCCCCTGGCCCAGCAGTGGATCGACTCATCGCTCACGGGGATGCTCAACAGCGCCATGCCGGTCATGACCGTCGCTGCCGGTGCGGCGTTCTTCCGGGTCCGTACCGGAAGCACCCAGATCGCAGGTGTCATGGTGGGCCTGGTCGGGATCCTCTTGGTTGGCCTGCCGACGGCGACGGCTGGTGGTACCAACGCACTGGGCGTGGCACTGGTCGTGGCGGCGGTCACCTCCTACGGGGTTGCGGCCCACATTGCCGGACCGTTGCAGAGGCGGTACGGGTCACCAGCGGTGTTGTCGCGTGTCCTGGCGGTGGCAACTGTTTCAACCATGCCATTCGGCATCGTTGGCCTCTCGTCATCCACATGGGCGTGGGAGGCTGTCGTCTCAAATGTCGCGGTCGGGGTCGGTGGAACCGGCCTCGCCTTCCTGGCGGCCGCAACCCTCATTGGCAGGGTCGGGGCTGTGCGCATGTCGATCGTCACCTATCTGGTGACGGTGGTCGCCGCCTTGCTCGGTGTGTTCGTGCTGGGTGAGACCCTGTCCCCATGGCAGGTGGCCGGCGGGGTGGTTCTGCTCGGAGGTGTCTGGCTGACCAGCCGCACCGATACCTGACCGCTGGCGTCTCAGAGAACCTGGCAGAGGCGTCGGGCATCGTAGATGGCAGCGTGGATGTCGCGTCCTGCCACAGCGTCGCCAATCCGGAACAGGCGAAAGCCGGCACCGGGTCGGGGTTGGGGACAGCCCGTGATGAAGGCGTCCAGGTCCAGTTCACCGCCGTTGGCTGACCGGTTCCGCAACTCCAGGTACAGGTCGTCGATCGGTATGACACCGTGTTCGACTACAACCTGGTCCACGGTCGAGGTCTGTTCAGTGCCGGTGTAGACGTTGCGCAGCACGGCCTCGAGGCGGTCGCCGGAACGGGACACCCCCACAAGTCGGTGGTCGGGCACCATCTCGACCCCGTCGGCGTGGAAGCGCTCCAGATAGCCGGGATGGAGTGTGCCATCAAGCTCGTGCCCGACTGAGCGATCCGGGGTAACGAGTTGCACCTCGGTGTCACGGTCCAACAGGTACTCGACACACGAAAGGGCCTGGACGTTTCCATGGTCGTCGAACACAAGGGTCCTCGGCCCGACGGTCGCGTGTCCGCTGACCACCTCGGCGACGCTGGCCAGGAGGTCACCTCCGACAGCATCGGGCGACAGCACGTCAGTGTCGGGCCACCCACCGGTGGCCACGATCACCACGTCGGGACCGCAGTCAAGGACCTGGTCGGCGGCTACCGGGCTGTTCAGCCTGACATCCACACCGGCTTCGGCGACCTCCCGACTCAGCCAGTCTACGATTCCGACCATGTCCCGGGTGCGGTCAGATGCACGGGCAGCCAGACGGACCTGCCCGCCGGTCTCGGACTGCGCCTCAAAGAGAGTCACGGCGTGGCCCCGCTCGGCACAGACCCGGGCAGCCTCGAGGCCCGCTGGCCCGCCCCCCACGACAACGACCGATTCGCCGGGTCCGGTCGTGGGAACCGTCAGGTGGGGGATCGAGGCCTCCCTACCCGTTGCCGGGTTTTGGACGCACAGGGCCTCCTGGGACAGGTAGAGGCGGTTGATGCAGTACGAGGCACCTACGCAGGTCCTGATCCGGTCCTCCTCACCACGCTCCACCTTGGCGACAATGTGCGGGTCGGCGATGTGGGCGCGGGTCATTCCCACCATGTCGACGATGCCCGCGGCGATCACGTGTCTGGCTGTGGCCACGTCGGGTATGCGCCCTGCATGGAACACCGGCAGGTCAAGGGTCTCCTTGATGGCGGCGGCAACAGGCAACTGCTCCGCAAGGGCGGTGCCTATCGGAGGAATGGCTCCGGCCAGTCCCGGGTGCGTGATCAGGTTGCCACCGATCACGTTCACGAAGTCGATCAGGCCAGTGAGGCTCAGGCGTCGAGCGATCTCCGAACAGTCGGAAGCCGTCAGGCCACCCTCAAGGTCCTCATCACCTGTCATTCGAATCCCGATGGCGAACCCCTCTCCGACAGCCGCCCTCACGGCTTCGAGTACCTCCAGGCTGAACCGCATCCTGTTGTCGAGGGACCCCCCGTAGCGGTCGGTTCTGCGGTTTACCGCAGGACTCCAGAACTGGTCGACCAGGTGGCCTGTTGCAATCACCTCCACCCCATCAAGCCCTGCCGCCCTGACCCTGCCGGCCGCATCGCCAAAGGACCTGACTACACGGCGGATGTCGGAGTCCTCCATGACCTTGGGAAAGCTCCGGTGCATCGGCTCGCGGACCCTCGAAGGAGAGATGGTCGCAAGCCAGTCGCCATCGTCCCAGATGGTTCGCCGCCCCATGTGGGTGATCTGACACATCACCGCAGCACCGTGTGAGTGCACTCCTTCGGCCAGCTCGGTGAGGCCGGGGATGACCCGGTCGTCGCCGGCGTACAGCTGCCCCCAGACCGACGGGGAGTCGGGTGCAACGTTTGTGGAACCGCCGATCATCGTGAGGCCGATTCCTCCGCGGGCCTTCTCCTCGTGGTACAGCCGGTAGCGGTCAGACGCCAGGCCGTCGACCGTGTAACCGGGCGCGTGGCTGCTCGAGAACACCCGGTTTCGCAGCATTACGCCGCCGACCCTGAGTGACTGAAGCAGCGGATCGTTCAGCATCGGGCCGTCTTCTCCATCCAGTCCACCATGGTCGCATTTCCTAGCACCTTGCCAAACGTCGGGCGAGCGTCCGGCCTCCGGGCCGCCAGTGGGTGGTGTGGCAGAACCCAGCCGTATGGATGTGGCTCCCGCTAGGTTCGGGCCGATGGAGAAACCTGAGGTTCACCGGCACCGCGACGTTCAGGGCGGTGCGGCGCGTGCGGCCGTGTTCGGCGTCAGCGACGGCCTCGTGTCCAACGTGGCGTTGATCCTCGGAATCGCCGGTGCCAGCACCGATCCTGCATTCGTCCGCGTCGCCGGGGTGTCCGGCCTCCTGGCAGGAGCCGTGTCGATGGCCGCAGGCGAGTACATCTCCCTCAAGGCCCAGGCAGAGCTGGTTGAGCGTGAACTGGCGATCGAGCGAGCGTCCATTGCCGAGGACCCCGAGCTTGAAACCGCTGAACTTACCGCCCTCTACGTTGAGCGCGGTCTCGACATCGAGCACGCAGAGCGCGTCGCCCGGGAGTTGATGTCTGATCCGGAGGTCGCCCTCGAGGTTCATGCCCGCGAGGAACTCGGCGTTGACCCCCACAACCTCGGCAGCCCCACGCAGGCGGCTATCTCGAGTTTCCTGGCATTCGCTCTCGGGGCCTTCGTGCCGCTGGTTCCGTGGCTGGGAGGCGGTGGCACCACGGCCGTGTGGGCGTCAGCGATCCTCGGGGTGGTAGCGGCGGCCGTCGTGGGTGGCCTGCTGGCGCGGCTCACCGAACGTTCGATTGTGCGAACGGTGGCGCGTCAGGTGTTTGTCGCCGCCGGTGCATGTTCGGCCACCTACCTGATCGGTGGCCTGCTCGGAGGTTCGGTTACCTGAGTCACGAACCCGGGGGGTCAGAGCCCCGATCAAGATCCGGCTCGACGTAGATCGGGTTGGCCTCAGGCACCACCCGCCTGATCTCGTCCTCGACGGCGTCGATGGCTGCGGCGATGGCCACGGTGTCGAGGCCCCGGCCGAAGGCCACCTTGGCGCCCACGAGAATCTGATCGGGGCCCAGGTGCTGGGTGCGGAGGTGGATGAGGCGGTCGACTGCCTCAACAGACGCGATCGCCGTCTCGATTGCCGACTGGTCATCGTGCCCGGCTGCCTCGCCGATAAGGAGGCTCTGCATCTCGCGTGCAAGGACGATTGCGATGACCGCCAGAAGAACCCCGATTGCGAGGGTTCCAGCGCCATCCCAACGTGGATCACCGGTTGCCTCAGCCATCCCCAGAGCCCCCAGGGCAATGACGAGACCCGCCAGGGCGCCGGCATCCTCGAGCAGCACGACCGGCAACTCGGGCTGCTTCGATGTCACGATAAAGCGACTCCACGAGGTGGTGCCGCGCAGGGGTCGGGCCTCTAGAACCGCCGTGCGAAGAGACCAGGTCTCGAGGACGATGCCCGCGACGAGAATGCCGATGGCCCAGCCGATGTTGTCGAGGTCATGGGGATCACGAACCTTGGCAATGCCCTGATAGACGGCGAAGGCGGCCCCTGCTGAGAAAAGCACCAGAGCAACGACAAACGACCAGAAGTAGCGCTCGCGCCCGTACCCGAATGGGTGCGTAGGAGTGGGTGGTCGCCGGGCCCGCCGGGCGCCGAGCAGGAGCAGCAACTGGTTTGTTGAATCGGTTGCCGAGTGGATGCTCTCGGCCAGCATCGAGGTGGAGCGGGTAATCAGGAACCCGGCGAACTTGGCGATCGAGATGCCGACGTTAGCCAACAGGGCGGTAAGTACCGCCTTTGAACCAACCGTGGCCATTCTGGACTCCTGTCGGGTGGGGGCTTCTAACAGGTCCGGTCCGACCCGCTGGCGGGACCTTCCGCAGCGTAGTGTCGCAGTGACCTGCCGGTGACGCCGGCACCGATGATCAGGAGTGTTCAGGTGACGACAGTTTTCGAGAGCCCCGACGAGCTTCCGGGTGCAGTTGGCACCCACCTCGGCTACAGCGAGTGGGTGACAATTGACCAGGAACGGGTCAACCTGTTTGCAGATGCCACCGGAGACCATCAGTGGATCCACCTGGATGCCGAGCGTGCAGCAGCCGGGCCGTTCGGCACCACCATCGCCCACGGCTACCTGACGCTCTCACTGACCGTCATGTTCATGCCCGAGTTGATCCAGGTGAAGGGGATCTCGATGGGTATCAACTACGGCACGAACAAGGTCCGTTTTCCGGCTCCTCTGCTGGTTGGTTCACGGGTGAGGGCCGGTGCCGAGATTCTCGAGGTCACAGAGGTCGCAGGCGGGTATCAGACCGTGATGAAGATAGCCATCGAGGTCGAGGGCAGCGACCGACCTGTCTGTGTCGTGGAGAGTGTCAGCAGGTTCATGCGCTGAACAGCACAGGGGCCGCGGGCGGCCGCACCTGGGTCCGCCCTGTCGGGGTGCCGGTAGCCTCTCCGGGTGGCGAAGCGAAAGATCCGATCCCCAGCTCCTGCTTCGCGTTCGGAGCCCCCTGTTCGGCCTGGCCTTCTCAGCCCCACCCGGACAGTTCCCCCCGGAACAGCCCTGCCGCCCTACGCGCTCACTGGAGACCCGGGCTCTGCTTCATCGTCCGATGTTCGAACCGGAGAAGAGATCGGGCGGATGCGGCGTGCCGGTAGGGCCGCAGCCGAGATCCTCTTCGAGGTTGCACCCCACGTGAAGCCGGGTGTCACCACCGATCGGCTTGACGAGGTGGTACACGAGGCGACCATCGCAAGGGGCGGCTACCCGAGCCCACTCAACTACCGCGGCTACCCGAAGTCGGTGTGTACGTCCGTTAACGAGGTCATATGCCACGGAATCCCCGACAGTCGACTACTCGCAGATGGTGACATTGTCAACATCGACGTCACCATCTATCTGGACGGTGTCCACGGCGACACCTCGGTCACGTTTCCGGTGGGTGGGATTGATCCCAACGACAGACGCCTCATTGAACAGACCTATATGGCCATGAACGAGGGAATCGCAGCCGTCGTGCCGGACCGACCCGTCAACTCGATCGGGCGGGCGATAGAGCGTTGCGCCCGTAAGCATGGCCTCGGGGTGGTGCGCGAGTTCATAGGACACGGCATCGGCACCGAGTTCCACAGCGGGCTCCAGATTCCCCATTACCACGACCCGCGGGCACGGACAATCATGGAGACCGGAATGACGTTCACGGTCGAACCCATGCTTACGCTGGGCGATCCGGCGTGCGCCCTCTGGGATGACGACTGGACCGCCGTGACCCTTGATGGCTGCCGGACAGCCCAGTTTGAGCACACGATCCTCGTGGTCGACGGCGGTGTCGAACTGCTCACGGTTTTGGACGACGGCACGGTCCCCGCCGAGGCGCTGGTTATCCAGACGTCTGCCTGAAGAGGTTCAGCGCCAGGCTGCCGAATCGGGCGGAGCCAGGGCCACCCATGTCCGCCCCGGTGTGAGGTGGATCGGTTCGCCTCCAACGGTCAGCCTGGCCGGCAGATCGGAGTCTGTCCGTCTCCACTCGCCGCGGATGATCTGACCCTCTGTGAACACCCAGGCCTGTCCGGACCCGCTCGTGATCGCCTCAGGTGATCTGGAGTCGGCGAAACTGGTCCCGTATTCGGTGAACATGACAACCATGTTCGGCGGAGCAACCCGGAGACCCTGGTCGTCAACGTGGGGCTCACCGTTGTGGGTTCGCTGCCACCCGGAGCCGTTCCACTCGTAGTCGACCTCGGTGCGGCCGAAGTCTATGAAGACTCCGGCCGCCGGTTCGGCGGCATCGTGGAGTGCCTCCCCCTCGAACCTGAACGAGAACGGCTCAGGGGGTACTGAGGTGCGTTCGGGGTGCAACCCCCAGAGCCCAGCGGTGGATGTGAACAGGTTGTGTGGTGCCCGGCGATCAGTTGACCTCCAGAAGTGGGAGGACGCAGAGTCGTGGCCGACATCTACCAGCGGCGAGGCATCGACTGACTCCTGGGTGCCGCGGTTGGCGCCCGAGTAGGCGAAAAGCGGCCGGTCATAGCCCGTCAACAGAGGCGGGTCCGACGTTCGGGCTGATCGCACCGGCCCGACGACAGGAGCGTCGGTCGACTGGAAAACCGCAATCAGGCGACTGATTCCCGCCTCGACAAGTTCTTCGTACACGACGTCGGCCTGGTTGATGCCGGCCTGAGGGTGGGCCCGTGTCACGTTGTCGATCTTCACCGCCAGAACCGGGCGGCCCACGTCAGTTCCCTGCAGCCCTGTCCATTTCGTGGTGATGGACATCTTCTCGAGACGAGCGATCTCCTCTTCGATGCCCTTGATCTGGGCCTCGAACTCGGTGATCTGGTTGCGGACCTCGACGATACGGGCCTCGACAAGCGGGATCTCCGCCTGCTCAGCCTCGAGCCTGTCGACCGACTCCCTCTGGCGATCCTCGGCCTCGGCGATCGTGCCCCTCATGCCGTCGATCTTGTCGGCGGCAAGACGGAGCCTTGCATCGACCACCTCGAGTCGGCTGAGCGCCAACTCGATAACAGAGTCGTAGAGCAGGCGGTTGCGGGCGTCCTCAAGGGCCTGCTGGGTCATCTGGGATGACTGGTTGAGGACTGCGTTAAGGCGGTCGTTGTTGCGGACGTATGAATCGATCGCCATCTTGTGGCGCAGGATCGCCGGCTCATTGCGGGAAAAGACGATGTCGACGAACTCGTCGGCGAGCAGCTCCATCTGCACAGGTAGCAGCAGCAGTGCGTCGTCACCTGCGACCAGGACGGCCTCGGCGGCGGCGATGCGGTCGTCTATGACCAGCAACTCCTCCCGGAGGTCGGCGATCTGGTCATGGCTTGCGGCGATCGCCTCGTGGTGGGTATCGATCTGTTCGAGGCTGGCTGCGATCTCTTCGTCATACGGCCCTGCAGCGACGATTCCGGCTGTGACAGCGGTGATCGTCAGGGCAGCAGGTAACAGGGTCAGGAAACGGGAACGACGCACGGGCTGGAGCGTAGGTTGTGCCCGGTGGTCGGTAGGTGCATCCGGGCGGGTGCTCAATCCCGGCCTGCCTCACCCTGTCCGTCTTATCTAGCCTGACAGGAGCGACACCATGTTGTGGTCCGCTGGTCCAGTTGGCGTGTCGCCAGAGCTGCCCCACAGGCCCTGCACGGTTGGCCACCACGCCCGTAGCAGTCCAGACGCTCCTGGTTGCGCCCCGATTCGCCATCGGGAGTCCGGTAGTCCCGCAGGGTCGTACCGTTGTTGGCGAGCGCCTCGCCCAGTACATCCCTGATCGAATCAAGCAGAACAGCGGCCCTCTCGAGGCCAACTCTGCGCGCCGCCGGGTTGATTCGGGCCCTCCACAGGGCCTCATCGGCGTAGATGTTGCCCACCCCTGCGATCGGTCGCTGCGACAGGAGGTTCGTCTTCACATGGCGTCGGCTGGAACTGAGCGCCGCGTGGAATGCGGCACTGTCCAGCGAGGGGTCAAACGGTTCGGGCCCCAGCCGGTGCAGGGTTGGAAGAAGGGAGTACTCGCCGGCTACGACAACAGCAAGTCGGCCGAACCGTCGAATGTCCCGGAATGCCATGTACATGCCGTCGTCCAGGGACCAGCACGCACGCAGGTAGGGGTCATCGGGAGGGGATTCGCCGACGCTGACGCCGCCGGTCATCCCAAGGTGGATCACAAGTTCCTGCGTGGGAACTGGATCGGCTGCTGCAGACATGTGCAGGCCAACCAGCAGGTACTTTCCGCGTCGGTCGATCTGGTTGATCCTGTGACCCGTGGCCAGGGAGGCATCGCGGAACCGTGGAGACGGGTGGGTATGGCAGCCGGTTATGCGGGTTCCAACGATGAGGGGCTCCAACTGACGTCTCACCGTCTCCACCTCGGGCAACTCAGGCACCGACCCAAGGTACCGCCCGGCCCGGTGGAGCACCCGGCCGACCGGACCGGTTGGGTTAGGTTTCCCCTGTGACCTCAATTGCCGTGGTGAACCAGAAGGGCGGTGTCGGCAAGACCACGGTAGTACTGGGTCTGGCCTCGGCGGCAGCCCACCGCGGTATCGAGACCCTCGTCGTAGACATCGATCCACAGGGAAACGCCACGACGGGCCTTGGCGTGTTCGAGCCGACCCGCAGCGTCGACTCCGTGCTTGCCGACGAGAGCCCCGGCGGAATCGAGTCGGTGATGGAGACCACCGCATGGCCACATGACAGCGGCCGGAGGCCCCTGGTGGCCGCCTCCTCGCCTGCGCTCGCAGCCCGTGAACCGCAGTTGGCTACCGACCCGCTCGGGGCCCAGGACCGGCTCAGCCAGGCCATGAGCGGCTGTTCGGTACCGCTGGTCCTTGTCGACTGCCCACCCTCTCTCGGCCTTCTCACGATCAACGCCCTGTTCGCCGTTGATTCCGTGATGGTCGTAACTGAGCCGGGTGCATGGGCGGTCGACGGGGTCGGACGAATGCTCCAGACAATCAGCCGTATCCAGAGCCGCCGGATCGACGGTGGTCCCGTGGTCAAGGGCATCGCCATCAACAGGCTTGGCCGCACCCGCGATGGTCGCTACTGGCACGAACAACTGGACGCCGCATACCCGGGGAAGTGCCTTCCTCCGGTCCACCTGAGGGCCGCAGTCTCTGAGGCCTCCGCCCAGTCGAGGCCGATTCATTCGCTCGGCAGGCGTGCCGGTGCGTCAGAGGCAGCCGGAGAGTTCGATGTGCTGCTCGATGTGCTGCTCGGGCACGCAGCCACCAACGGCGCCAGCCGCCCCGAATCACCACAGCAAGGAGAGGCCTGATGGCCGGATACGACCCACAGGCCCGACGAGCCCGACCTTCGGTTACCGACGACAGTCCCGTAGACGACCTGCTCGGTCAGGTGCTCCCGAAGCCGGATGAACAGGCCGCCGGTGAGCCGGTGGTGCCCGAACCTGTAGCGGCAGCGGTCGAGGATCTGTCATCCGATGGCGGGGCCACTGTGGGTGGAGCGTCAGCCGGCCGGGAGACGCCGTCTGGTGCCGACCCCCGGCCGCCGTTTGACACCCCACCGGTTGAGATGACCGACGAGAACGCCGACCGCCTGAGGCGCCTGGCTGTTCTGGGAGCCGTGATCGCCTTTGTGGTGATGCTCTCGGCCCGCCGTCGCCGTAGTCGACGCTGATCCAACTGGCCCCGGTTCAGATGCCCAGGGCTGCCCTGGCGGGAGCGTCCTTTCGCATTCGGCCCGCCTTTACGCGCCTGACGACTTCTGACCCGCCCTCTTTGCAGATCTCCACGTAGGGGCACCAGCCGCAGAGTGGGCCCGGGCGAACCTCGAACCGGCCAGAGGAGCAGTCGGCCTCCAGGCTCGCCCAGGACGATGCCAGACCACCGGTGGCCTCGCCCAGTCCCTCGTCGGTGACCGTTTCCTCGACTGCCTCCTGGCCCAGGTAGAGGAGCCTTACCTGAACAGGGCGCTCGCCGGTGTCTGCCTCGACCGCTGCCGCATACAGGAGAACCTGTGACAGGGCCTCGGGGCGACGGTTCGGCGTGGGTGCCCTACCAGACTTGTAGTCGGTGATGGCCAGACCGGCATCGGTATTGTCCATTCGGTCGACTATCCCCCGGAAGGGAACTCCGGCGACCTTGGCGGTCAGGCGCTGTTCGGTGGAGCGGACGTCGACAAGGGCCGGATTTTCGAGGCCCCAAAGCCCCTCGATCGCCCTCCAGGACTTCCAGCGGAACTCGCGTTCGGCGTCGGGCCCGAGGTTCAGGGCCCGGTAGTCCCGGTGGGCCGAGATGGAGGGCCAGGCATCGCGGGCCAGTTCCTTTGCCCTCTCGATTGTTCGGAAGGACGGTTCCTCTCCGCAGAGGAGCTCGAGCACCCGATGGGAGAAGGTGCCAACCAGAGCCGCCTCGCCTGGCGGGTCTGGAAGTTTGTCGACGTAGCGGTGCTTCCACCTGCGTGGGCACTTGTCGTAGGTGGAAGCCGCCGACGGTGAAAAGAAGCGCGGAAGGGATGCTGCGGGAGGGGAACCGCTGGGGTCCTCGGTCATGAGGGGAACGGGGTGTTCGTATCGGCTCGGCTCATATGTCGAGGGCGTCGGGGTCGAGAAGGGAACTGTTGGCCACCAGGTAGTCACGGCGCCTCGCCACATCGGACCCCATGAGGGTTTCGAACAGCGATGCCGTTCGCCTGGCTGCCTTGGCGTCGTCGATGGTGAGGCGCTTGAGGATGCGGGTGTCCGGATCGAGGGCACACTCGGCCAGTTCGTCGACGTTCATTTCGCCGAGCCCCTTGAACCTCTGCCACACCAGGCTCTCGGCCTTGCGCTTCCCCCTGGTCAGCTCGGCCGTGATGTCGTCGCGCTCCTCATCGCTGAACGCCCGGTGGATGGTGTCACCGACCCTGCAGGTGAACAGGGGTGGCTGGGCGGCAAAGACGCGGCCCTCGTCGAGGAGAGGTTTCATGAACTCGTGGATGAGGGTCAACAGGAGACAGCGGATGTGGCTGCCGTCGACGTCGGCATCACAGAGGATGATGATTCGCCCGTAGCGGGAATCATCGATGTTGAACTCCTTGCCGGCACCGGCGCCGACTGCGGTAAAGAGCGCCTGTGCCTCGGTGTTGTCGAGGACCTGTTTGAGGGTGGCCTTGCCGGCGTTGACCACCTTGCCGCGCAGCGGCAGGATCGCCATGAATCGGGCGTCGCGTCCGGCCTTGGCAGGCCCAGCTGCTGAGTCGCCCTCAACGATTATCAACTCGGAGTTGGGTCCGTGTTCACGGCAGTCGGCCAGCTTGTCTGGCATACCGGTTGAGCCCATGCTGGCGGCACGGCGCTTGGTCTCGAGCAGTTGCTTGGAACTGACCCTGTTGATTACGGCGTTGGCGAGCTTGTCGCGGACTGCGTTGATGTGGGTCTTTGGTCCTCCACCGCCGAACCAGTCAGCGAAGCCCTGCTTGACGATGTCGTAGACGATCTTCTCGACGGCCGGCGTACCCAACTCCTGCTTGGTCTGTCCCCTGAACTGTGGTTCGGCGACGGTGACCTTTATCGCTGCAACCATGCCCTCCTGGATGTCGTCCTTGGTGGCCCTGTGCTTGTTGTCCTTGGCCAGCTTTGCCAGCTTGCGCGTGTCCTTGAGGAGGATGTCGTTCACCGCACGTGTGGCCGCCCGCTCGAAGCCGGCAACGTGGGTGCCGCCCTGGCTGGTGGGGATGGTGTTCACAAAGGACTGCAGGTTGGTTTCGAAGCCGGCGACCCACCTGACGGCTACCTCCACGGTGCACTCGCGCTCAACGTCGCTCATCTTGCCGTCGACAGGGACACGCTCTGTGAAGGTGTCGATTCCGGAGAGGGTGATGATCTCGGAGGTGTTGCCGCCAGATGAGTTGTGGTCGACGAGGTCGGCGAGGCCGCCACGTGAGATGAACTCGAACGGCTCCCCGCCACCGGCCCGCTTGTCGGTGATGCGGACTTTGACGCCTGGTACGAGGAAGCAGGCCTGGATGACCCGCTCGCGTATCAGGTCGGCGTCGATGGTGGCGTCGGCATCAAAGATGTCGGGGTCGTGCCAGAAGCGGATACGGGTTCCGGATTTGGTCTTTGCCGTCCGCTTCACCTTGGCGAGCTGGTGGCCGGCCTTGAACGAGGAGCCGCTGAACTGTCCGGCGACCCTGTCTCTGAAGGCGAGCTCATGGGTGTGGCCGTCGCGGTCGACCTGGGCCACGAGCTTGGATGAGAGGGCGTTGACGACCGATGCGCCGACACCGTGCAGGCCACCTGAGGCTCCGTAGGCGCTTCCGCCGAACTTGCCACCGGCATGCAGCTCGGTGAGCACCACCTCGAGGGCTGAGACCTTGCGCTTTGCGTGGATGTCGACAGGGATGCCGCGTCCGTTGTCGGAAACCTCGACGGAACGGTCTCGATGGAGAGTGATGTCGATTCGGGTGGCAAACCCTGCAGCTGCCTCGTCGACGGCGTTGTCGAGGAGTTCCCAGACAAGGTGCATGAGCCCGGGGCTGCCGGTTCCGCCGATGTACATGCCGGGCCGCTTCCGTACGGCTTCGAGCCCCTCGAGGGTCTTTATGGCGTCTGCGTCGTATCCGTTGCCGGAGCCGTTGGTGCCGCCGGTCTTCTTCCTGGGCTTGTCTGCCCCAGAGGCCCTTCCGGGCCTGGGCGCAGTGGTCTTTGCCGCCACCTTCACCACCTCGCTGGTCCGAGGGCCAGCACCTGGCGCTCGGTTGATGTGCTGACGAGGTCACGTCGGCCCGGTTCGAGGATGAGCGGCACCGGGTTGGGGTCGGCCTTGGATGGATCCTCGTCGGATGCCATTACAGCCAGGAGGCCCAGTGGTTCTCCGACCTCCATGAGCGTTACCAGGGCGCCGTCGGCAAGTCTGGTGACCCTTACCCCGACGCCGCCGCGGCCGCGGGAATCGAGTTCTCCCATGGGGGTGGCTTTTGCACAGGAGTCGTTGGTGACGGTGATCAGGGCCTCATCGCCGATAGTCGCCGCCGCACCGATGACGGTTGCGTCGGCCCGAAGTTTCATTCCGGCGACCCCTGCTGCACCGCGCCCCTGGATGCTGATGGCGTCTATGGGTGTGCGCAGTACCTGGGCGTCGGAGGCCACCATGACCATGTCGACCTCGGGTGGGGAGCAGAACGCAGCAGCCAGGCGGTCGCCCTGCTTGAGCTTTATCAACTGTTTTCCGGTTGTGGTTCCGGCGACCTCGTCGAGGGTGAGGCGCTTTGCCACGCCTCCGGCACTGACCAGAATCAGGGGTTCGGCGCCGTCGGACACGATGGTCAGGATGGACTCACCTCGGTTGGTGCCGAAGATCTGGGTTGCCGAGCTGCCGCGCGCGCGCCCGCCTCCGTCTGCGAGTTCGGCTGCGAGGACCTGGAGGGCACGTCCCTCTGACGTGACGGCGGTGACCTTGGCGGTTGTCCGGCTGATGATTGAGGCGACGAGAACGTCGTGGCGCCCCGGGGTGGCCCTGCGTGCTCCGTCAATCGGAAGGCGGCCGATCTGGCCCGAGGTGGTGAGAGTGACGACGCAGGCTTCGTCGGCGACGTCGTCGGCGACCTCGTTGGCCTCAAAGACAGGGAGGTCGTCGGGATGGGTGATCTCGGTGAGGCGGGGCCGTCCGAACTGCTCGACGGCCCCGGCCAGCTCGGTGAGCACCAGCGTGCGGCGTCGTTGCTCTGAGCCCAGCAGTTTCTTCAGGTCGGCGATGTCGGCGGTGAGATGGTCTCGCTCATCTGCGAGGCGTCTGGTCTCGAGTGCAGTGAGCCGCTTGAGGGGCATGTCGAGGATGTGATCGGTCTGGATGCGGCTCAGCTTGAACCGCTTAATCAACTGCTTGCGGGCGGCGGCGGTGTCCTCGGAACCCCGGATGACTGCAACGACCTCGTCTATGGAATCGAGTGCTGTGAGCAGGCCGGTCACAATGTGGAGCCTGTCCTCGGCCCTGGCTATCCGGTGCTTCGTACGTCGGACGATTACCGAGAGCCGGTGCCCGATGTACTCGTTGCAGAGGTCGTAGATGCCGAGCGTGCGTGGTTCGCCGTCGACGAGCACCACGTTGTTGATGCCGAAGGTCTCCTCAAGGGGTGTGAACCGGTAGAGCTCTCCAAGCACCGCCTGCGGGTTGTGCCCCGACTTGACGGTTATCTGGATTCGCAGGCCCGTTGATCGGTCGGAGAGGTTCTTGAAGTCGGAGATTCCCTGAACCTTGTCGGTTTCGACGAGTTCCTTCAGCTTGGCGATGACCCGTTCGGGTCCGACCTGATAGGGGAGTTCGGTGACGACGATTGCCTGTTTGCCGCGGCCGGCCTGTTCTACGTGTGCCCGGGCCCGTACCCGGATGGTTCCCCTGCCGGTCTCGTACGCCTCACGGATGCCGTCGTCTATGACGATGCCGCCGCTGGGGAAGTCGGGGCCGGGGAGGACCTTCAACAGTTCGTCGATGGTCGGCTTCGGCCGACGTTTCTTCATTACCAGCGAGACCGCCGCATGGACCTCGGCAAGGTTGTGCGGGGCCATGTTGGTTGCCATTCCGACGGCGATTCCGGTGGTGCCGTTCAGCAGCAGGCCGGGGAGCAGGGCCGGCAGGGCGACGGGTTCCTCTGATTCGCCGTCGTAGGTGGGTCGGAAGTCGACCGTGCCCTCGTCGAGTTCGCTGACCATGGCCATGGCCGCCTCGGTGAGGCGACATTCGGTGTAGCGGGGTGCCGCCGGTGGATCGTCGAGGGATCCGAAGTTGCCCTGGGGGTCGACCATGGTGATGCCACGGGCGAAGCCCTGGCCCATTCGGACAAGGGCGTCGTAGATGGCGGCATCGCCGTGTGGGTGGTAGCGGCCCATGGTGTCGCCGACCACACGTGCGCTCTTGCGGTGGGGGGTGTCGGGGCGGATGCCCATTCTGAGCATGGCGTAGAGGATTCGTCGTTGTACCGGCTTGAGGCCGTCGCGAACGTCGGGTATGGCCCTTGATGTGATTACCGAGAGGGAGTAGGCGAGAAAGGACTCTTTCAGTTCCTCGTCGACCGGCACGTCGACGATCTCACGGGCGAAGGTCGGTTCTTCGGGTAGGAGTTGTTGTTGTGTGCCCATTGTCCTAGTTCTCCTCCGGATCCTGGTTCTGTTCCGGGTTCTACAGCGGGGGTGGTGTGGTCATCTGGCCTCAGCCGGTGGCCGGGGGTCAGACGGGTTGGCTCGTCTAACCCTGCTCACGTGATCATGCCTATCGCATGTGACAGGCCCGGGAGGGTCAGCGTGGAATGCGGCAGCGGGACACACCGGTCACGAGCTGGTCGAGGGTGTCGAGCAGCTTCACGCCACCCACGGTGCGCAGACGGGCTGTGTCGCCGGCGGTCCATGGCCGGTCGATCGTGGTTGGTTCAAGGCCTGCTGCCCGCCAGGTGTCGCCCAGCATTCGAAGGGCTGAGTCGACGCCCGGATCTCCGCAGGCGGCGAGGATTTCGCCCGCCTCGCTGGTGTCGACCGGGGGGTTGTTGCTGCCGCCGGGCTCGGACAGCGTGCCGAGCCTGAAACGGAGTGCTTCGGCGGCGATTCGGGCGTGGTTCATTGCCTTCAAAGTTACCCACCCCGGTTTCACCGGTCGTGGACCCTGAGGGCTGTCAGGTTGGGCTGGTCGGGCCCGGGCAGCAGTCCGCTGGGCAGTCGTTGGGCTTGACACCGGACTGCCCGAGTGCTGCGGGCCCGGTGTGGTCAGGATCGGTCCGCTCGGCGACCAGATCTCTGATCATTGCCACGAATCGAGGGTCGTTGTCGATGCATTCAGCACGGGCGAAGTTCATTCCGGCCCGCGCTGCATGCTCTGCGGCCTCGATGTCGAGGTCCCACGCCACCTCGAAGTTCTCGACCGGAAACCCGATCGGTGATACGGCTACGGACCGCACCCCGGCTTCTCCCAGCAGCTGGACCCTGTCGCTGACGTCGGGTTCGAGCCACGGAACACCGGGGTGTCCGCTGCGCGACTGCCAGACGATCTCCCACCGCTGGCGGTCGGTCAGCCCTGCCCGTTCGGCGACGAGGCTGGCCGCCTCGTTCACCTGGGCCTCGTAGTCGCACCTTGCGGCGAGATCCACCGGGAGGCTGTGGGAGCTGAACAGGACCGTTGCGTCGTCGGTGGGTAGCGAGGAGAGTGCCTCGGCCAGCCTGTCGGCTGCCGGCTGGATCAGCCCGGGGTGGTCGTGGTGCGGGCGGATCACGTCTACCTGGGGAGCGCTGGGGCCGACCTCGGCACAGGCTGTCTCGATGTCCTCGCGGTAGCGCCGACAGGTTGAGTGGGAGCTGTAGGGGGAGGCGATCCAGGCGAGTGCACGCCCGATTCCGTCGTCACGCATCTCTGCCACGGTCTCGGTCAGTAGCGGTGGGGCGTTTCGGTTGCCCCAGTAGACCGAAAGCCCTGATCCGGCTGCCCGGAGCTCGGCCTCTACCGACTCGACGAGGTTCCGGAGCCGGGCGTTGATCGGAGAGACACCGCCAAAGCGGGCGTACCGGTCGGCGACCTCGGCGAGCCTCTCGGCAGGAATATGGCGACCGGCGGTGACCCTCTTGAGAAAGGGCTCAACCTGGTCGGGCGCTTCGGGGCCTCCGAAGGCCACCAGGAGGACGGCCTCGTAGCCGGTGGGCACCTGTATCACCTGGCTGAGCCGGCCTTGGGCCTCAGGATCCGACCGAGAAGTGGGACAGGTCCTCGTCGAGGCCCGATCGGATGGAGTCGGCAATGGCGCCACGGGCGGTGTTCCGTGTAAGGACAAGCCCTCCGCGGCTGATGCCCGTCAGTCCTCTGGCCCGCTCGATGGCTGTGGACACCACATTGTCTGGGTCGGCGACCTCGTCAAGGAAGCCGGAGTCGACGGCGTCGTCAGGTCGGTACATGGTTCCGAGTGCCGTGGCCCGAGTGAGGTGGCGCTTGGAGATGCGGTCTCTTGCCAACTCGGTGGCGAAGAACGGCAGGGACATGCCTATCGTGAGCTCGGGTAGGCCGATCTTGAAGTCGCCCTGGGTGCCGACTCGGAGGTCGCAGGTAAGGAGGATGATCGCTCCGGCTGCGATGGCGTGACCCGTACACGCGGCGACCACGGGCCGGGGGAACATGTAACAGCGTAGAAACAGGTCGACGCCGCGCTTGAGCATCTCGCGTGCCTCGTCGGGTCCGGCGTTCATGGCGTTGAGGTCGAAGCCGGCCGAGAAACGGCCTGGCCTGCCTGCTATGACGACGGCGTCGGCACCCTCCTGTTCTGCCTGATCCAGGGCGGCCAGCAGGGATGCGATGGAGTTGTGGCCGAGGACGTTGGCCTTGCCGTCGTCGAAGTCGATCACGGCGACACCGTCATCGATCCGGACGGTTGCTGCCTGTTGCGGTGTTGGCTGGGCGTCGTTCATGGGTCGGAACCTACCGCGTGTCCTCCCTGAGCCCGAAGCGTGCATCAGGATCGCCTGTAGGCTCGCCGTATGAGCGAACAGCTTGCAGAGGCACCGTCCGTCGATTCCGTTGACGACCGGTCCGACCATGTGGTCGAGGTGACCGAGGCCGCCCTGGCCAAGGTCATCGAGATCCGAGATTCCGAGGACGACCCCGGATCGCTGGCGCTGCGTATCGAGGTGACCGGCATTTCTGGAATCGACTTCGTCTACGACCTGGCGTTCGTGCCGCTCGAAGAGGCCGAGGACGACGATCACCGGTGGGAGTCAGGGGGCCTTACGGTTCTGGTACCTGCTGACAGCCGCGACCGCCTGGGCGGCTCAACCCTGGACATTCCAAACAACCCCGGACAGGGCGGGTTGGTCGTTCGCAACCCAAACCGCCCCAACCCGTTGGGTGACATCGGTACCCTCGACCTGGCAGGTGAGGTTCCCGAGAAGGTCACCCAGTTGCTTGAGCAGCGCATCAACCCGGCGCTCGCCTCACATGGCGGCTTCGCCACCCTCGTCGGTGTCGAGGAACACACGGCATACGTGACCATGGGTGGTGGCTGCCAGGGCTGTGCGATGAGCCAGGCCACCCTCACCGACGGCATCCGGGCGGCGATCCTCGATGCAATCCCCGAGATAACCGACGTGGTCGACGCAACCGACCACTCCGCCGGAGACAACCCCTTCTTCACCTGAGTCCCGCTGCCCCCAGGGGCATCAATCGGTCAGGGCAGGCGTTCCAGCACTGAAGCCACGACGCCCGCTGCATCGAGGCCGAACGATGCGAGCAGGTCTTCGGGCCTTCCGTGGGCGTGGTGCGCCACGGGCACCCCGAGCACGCTGACCCTCGTGTCCGGCGAGATATCAGACACTGCATCGCGGACGGCGCTACCGAACCCGCCCTCCCTGAAGCCGTCCTCGATCGTCACGACAAGTTGGTGTCCGGCGGCATCGGAGAGCATTTCGGGGTCGAGTGGGCGCACCGCACGTGGATCCCAGACCGTTGAGGCGATGCCCCGGCGTTTCAGCAGAGCGGCGGCCTCCTCGGCGACCGCGAGCATCTTTCCGGCACCGATGAGGCAGACCCGGGCTTCGGGGTCGTTGCTCACCTGGCGGGCGCTGAGGCCCGTTCCGACCTGGTCCCAGGCGACCTGTGGGGCCGATGTCTTGGGCCATCTGATCGTCACCGGCCCGTCGGTGATCGCCAGGGCGTCGTCGAGCATCTGCTGGAGTTCCTGGTAGGACGACGGTGCCAGGATCGTCATGCCGGGGACCTTTGACAGGAGCACCATGTCGAGGAGGCCGTGGTGTGAGGGGCCGTCATCGCCTGTGACACCTGCACGGTCGAGGCAGAACAGGACCGGCAGTCCGTAGAGCGAAACATCCAGGTTGACCTGGTCGATCGCCCGTGTGAGGAACGTCGAGTAGATGGCCACGACCGGGCGCAGGCCACCAAGGGCCATTCCAGCGGCGGCCGTGACAGCGTGCTGTTCGGCGATGCCGACATCGAAGCAACGGCCGGGGAAGCGGTCATGGAACGGCAACAGGCCCGTCGAGTCGGGCATCGCGGCCGTTATGGCCACGACGTCGGGTCTCGACTCTGCGGCTTTGATGAGCGACTCGGTGAAGGCCTCGGTGTAGCTCCCCGGCTTCACCCCGGAGGTGTCGTGCATGTGTTTGATCGGGTCCTGCTCTGCAGGCTCGAAACCTCGACCCTTCTGGGTGAGCACGTGGACCACGACGGGGCCGTCGAACTCTGAGGCGTTCGTGAGGGCCTCTTCGATCTCGGCGATGTCGTGTCCGTCGAAGGGCCCCAGATAGTGGACACCCAGCGCCTCGAAGAACGCTGTGGGTTCGAACATCTCGCGGATGGCCGCCTTGGTGGCGCTTATACCGCGTTCGAGGAGTTCACCGACCCAGGGGAGTTGTTCGGCCAGCTCCTCGAGCCGACGCTGTCTACGCATGTAGGTGGGGTTGGCCCTGATGTGGATGAGGCTCTCGGAGAGACGGCCAACCGTTGGGGCGTATGAGCGGCCGTTGTCGTTCAACACGACGGTCACCGGCAGCTCGCTATTGCCGAGGTTGTTGAGCCCCTCGAAGGCCATGCCGCCGGTGAGGGCGCCGTCGCCGATCACGGCCACGATGCGTCTGCCCTCGCCCGTTGCCGAATGAGCGGTGGCGAGGCCGTGCGCGTAGGCGAGCACGGTCGAGGCATGCGAGTTCTCGATCCAGTCGTGAGGGGACTCGGATCGTGACGGGTACCCGGACAGGCCACCGGGCTGACGGAGATCGGAGAAGTCGTCGAGCCGACCGGTGAGCATCTTGTGGACGTATGCCTGATGCCCGACATCCCACAAGATGATGTCGTCGGGACTGTTGAACACCCTGTGCAGGGCCATTGTGAGCTCGACGACACCGAGGTTGGAGCCGAGGTGGCCACCGGTGCGGTCGACGGCCTCGACCACCCTGGTGCGGATCTCGTCGGCCAACTGTGTCAGTTGCCCGGTGTCCAGATTGCGGAGATCACGGGGAGACCGGATCGAGTCGAGAAGCACGTGCCGTCCTGGGATTGGGTCTGCTTGCTGGGTGGGGCCTCTAAACGGTACCTGTCCGGTGGCCGGTTCGGGTTGCGGCAGGTCGGGCTGGGCCGTGTGTCAGTCGATTCGTTCGAGGAACGGTCCGGATTCCACAACCACCCGCGTTATCGAGGCAGAGGCGATCTCCCGGTCGTTACATGTTGCAGTTGCCGAGAACGTGAGACGCCTTCCGTCGACCAGTTCCAGCAGGGCCTCGGCGGACACGAAGCGTCCTGTCCGGGTGGGTGCCAGGTGGTCGATGTGCACGCGCATGCCCACCGATGTCTCACCTGGTTCCAGGCATCCGGCGAGTGCCTCGACGGTGGCTTCCTCGAAGAGGGCGACGAGGCGCGGGGTTGCCAGAACGGGCACGTCGCCGGAACCCATGGCGAGAGCCGTGTCCGGGTCGGAAACGGTTAGGGATGCGCTGCCGCACAACCCCGGCGTTAGAGGCACACGGGTACCATACGCAACCACCCGGGCCGGAGGCCACAGGGGAGCGCGGCGGCTCGGCCGTCAGACAGCCAGGTGAGTTGCAGTGGAACACGGGGAGCACGACATGCACGCAGACAACGACGGAGCGCCTCTGATGCTCTCACCCGATGTCCTGTCCGAGACCCTCACCACGGCCACTGGTACAGGGGCAGAGTTTGCCGAGGTGTTCGTAGAGGATCGCCGCAGTATCTCGGCCCTGTTCGATGATGGCCGCGTCGAGGAACTCACGAGTGGCCGCGACCGTGGAGCTGGTCTGAGGGTGGTTGTCGGTGATACCACCGGTTTTGCCCATACCGCAGACCTCAGCCCATCGGGCCTCACGGCGGCCGCCGAGGCGGCCGCAGCGGCGGCACGGGGCGGGGGCGGTGGTATATGCCGGGTTGTCCTCGATCAGCACACGGGACCCACCCCCGGTCCTGTCGAGATCATGCCGGGCGATGTGTCGAAGGCCCGCAAGGTCGCATTACTGGAACGCGCCGATTCTGCCGCCAGGGCAAGCGACGGTGCGGTCACCCAGGTGGCGGTCAGGTATGCCGACAGTCACCGCAGGATTCAGGTGGCCAACAGCGACGGTCTCCTGACCGGTGACCGGCAGGTGCGAACCCTGTTCTCGGTCTCCTGTGTGGCCAGCGGCGACATGGGCATGCAGACCGGCCGTGAGTCGATCGGCCACACCCTGGGTTTCGAGGTCTTCGACGAGGTCGATGTCGAGGACCTTGCTCGCCGTGCCGCAGGGCGTGCACTGCTGAAACTCGAGGCGGTCCCGGCCCCCAGCGGAGAGATGCCTGTGGTTATCGGACCCGGCGGTGGCGGTGTTCTATTCCACGAGGCCTGTGGCCACGGGCTCGAGGCGGACCTGGTCGCCAAGTCGGCCTCGGTGTTCGCCGGAAGGCGTGGCGAGGTTGTGGCCGCCCCGATAGTCACGCTGGTCGATGACGGAACCATGCCCGGCGAGTGGGGCCGCTATGCCATCGACGACGAGGGAAGGCCCGCCCAGCGAAATGTGCTGATAGACGAAGGGGTGCTCACCGACTACATGTGGGATCACCTTCGGGCACGCAGGGAGGGTCGTGCCAGTTCCGGCAACGGTCGACGTCAGGGTTACCGACACCTGCCGATGGTCCGCATGACGAACACCTATCTGGGCGTGGGCGACTCCGATCCCGATGAGATCATCGCCGACACCACACACGGCGTCTACGTCGCCCAGTTGGGCGGAGGACAGGTCAACACCGCAACCGGCGACTTCGTGTTCGGCATGACCGAGGCCTACATGATCGAAGATGGCCGCCTCACCAACCCGATCCGCGACGGCAACCTCATCGGCAACGGACCCCAGACCCTCCTCGACATCGACGCCATCGCCGGCGACTTCGCTATGGGCTCTCCTGGAACCTGCGGCAAGGACGGCCAGGGGGTTCCAGTCGGCGACGGCACCCCGACGCTGCGTGTGACGAGGCTCACCGTCGGTGGAACGGCGGCCTGAGGTGGGCGAACTGCTTGATCTTGCCGAGAGTGTTGTTGGCCTCGCCGTGGCCGGCGAGCAACTTGAGGTAGTTGTCGTCCACGAGCGTGAGACCGAGGCCCGCGCCTACGGGGGCGAGGTCGAGTCCCTGACCGTGGCTGAGTCACGCGGGGTGGGCGTCAGGGTGGTCTCCGGCAACCAGCAGGGCTTCGCCTATACCGGAACTCTCGACAGGGACGCTGTCGAGGAGGCACTGGCCGAGGCACGTGACAACATGTCCTTCGCCACCCCCGACGAGTACTGCGGAGTGGCTGAGCCAGATGGGGTCGCACCAGCCGACCTGGACCTCTACAGCTTGGCTCTCCCAGGCCACCCCACCGATGACAAGGTGGCCATGGCGCTTGAACTCGAGCGTCTGACACTGTCTGCAGATGAGCGGATAATCGGGATCGAGTCGGCTGAGTACTCGGACTCCGTGTCTGAGGCGGCGGTGGCTACGACAACGGGTATCCGGTCAACCAGCAGGGAGACGGGCTGTTTCCTCTCGGCCTATGCGCTGGCGGAACAGGACGGCGAGACCCAGACCGGCTTCGGCTTCTCGCTCGGACGTGAACCCGGTGACCTCGACATCGAGATCGCATCCCGGGAGGCTGCCGAGCGTGCTACCCGCATGCTCGGTGCTGTCAAGCCGCCGTCGGGTCGTCTCACGGTGGTCCTGGATCCGTGGGTGAGTGCGCAGTTCCTCGGAATCGTGGGCGGAACCCTGAGTGGCGAGATGGTCCAGAAGGGTCGGTCGCTGTTTGCCGAGCGGCTAGGCGACAACGTGGCTGCACCCGGCGTGACCCTCATCGACGATCCGACCGATATGTGCGCGTTCACGGCTTCGGCCACTGACGGAGAGGGGCTGGCTACTCGCAGGAACGTGTTGATCGACGGCGGCCGACTCGACCGGTTTGTCCACAACAGCCAGACCGCGCGTCGGGCCGGCACCGTCTCGACCGGCTCAGCGGTACGGGGCTACTCATCCACGCCCGGGGCCGGGGTGAGGGCGGTTTCGGTTGTTCCCGGAACGCTCAGCCAGGCCGACCTGGTGGCAGGTATCGACGACGGAATCCTCATACAGGGTGTCAGCGGGCTGCACTCAGGGGTCAACCCTGTCAGCGGCGACTTCTCCACCGGCGCAGAGGGAATCCGAATCAGGGGAGGCCAGTTGGCGGAGCCGGTACGCGAGTTCACGATTGCCTCGACGATCCAGCGGATGCTGCTGGACATCGAAGCCATCGGCTGTGACCTCCAGTGGCTGCCGATGAAGGCTGCCGGCGTGACCCTCGTAATCGGCGAACTCACCATCTCGGGAACCTGAGCATCCGATCGTGTCGGTCCTGCATGCGATCATCCTGGGCCTGGTTCAGGGGCTGACCGAGTTCCTGCCGGTCTCCTCCAGCGGCCACCTGGCTCTCGTGCCATGGCTCTTTGGATGGGACCACTTCGGTGGTGACGACACCCTTGAGAACGCCTTCGATGTGGCCCTCCACCTTGGAACCCTTGTCGGGTCGGTTGTCTACCTTCGTTCCGACGTGGCCCGCTTCGGATCTGCCGGCCTGGGTTGGCTGAAGGATCGTGGGCCTCTCACCGGTGATGCCCGGGTCGCATGGCTGTTGGTCGCCACAGCGGTGCCAACGGGGATTCTCGGCATGGGTGTGCTCGCCGTCACCGACGACCTCGGCGACCGCACGTGGCTTGTCGCAGTGAGCCTGATCGTGTTCGGCCTGGCCCTCTACCTGTCCGACCGCCGACCTTCCGGCCGTGGGCTCGACGATCTGCGACTGCGTGATGCCCTGATGCTCGGCACGGCTCAGGGTCTGGCATTTCAGCCCGGTGTGTCCCGCTCCGGGGTGACCCTCACCGTGGCCCGCTGCATGGGCGTCGATCGTGAGGACGCAACGAGGCTCGTGTTCCTGATGAGCCTTCCGGTGATTGCCGGAGCCGGCCTGGTGAAGGCATCCGATCTGGTCGTGCCGGCCGGTTGGTGGGGAGCCTTCGCATGGGGAACGATCGCTGCCGCCGTCAGCGGGTGGCTCGCCATCCATTGGATGTTGCGCCTTGTTGCCCGGACCGGTTTTGGTGGTTTTGCCCTCTACCGGCTGGTGATAGGGGTCAGCGTGCTTGTGTTGCTGGCGTCGTCGTTCCGCTGACCCGGAGGGTTCAGCCGGGTACCAGCGCCAGTGCGACGTCGCCCCATCGGCGTGCAGCTGTCAGTTCGGCCACCCCCTTGACCGGTACGGCCACGGTGACGGTGTTCTTGTCGATGTCGAGAACACGGGCCGCTGCAACAAGGAGTCGCCCTTCGGGCGAGTAGTCGTCGACTGCTATCAGATCGACCCGGTTGCCAACTGAGAGCGGAAGCGAGTCGGAGCCGCGGTCGAGTGCCACACAGCGTTCATCCTCGACCAGCGAGCCGGAAGGGGTGTCGGCAGCCGCCTCAGTGATGTCGGGGCAGGCAACTGGACCGGCGGCGGACTGGACCGTGAGGCCGGCCAGGGCGACAAGTGCAGCAGCGCCGGACCACCATGCCAGCCTGTGGTGGGCGGCCCAGTGCCTGAGGCGGGCGAGCAGGTACCCCATGGTTCCTCCCGGGGTGGGGGTTTTCGTGGGGGATGTGGCCGAGGAGGTGGGTCGGTTCAGTGAACCCGGCTTGAGCGACTAGGTGGCCGTGGTGGCCTTTTTGTCCTTGGAGCCTTTTGAACCCTTGTCGGAGGAACTGTCCTTTGAGCCGTTGGAACCGGAGGACGTGTCCTTCGTTGAGGAGTCTCCTGTCCCCGAGCCTGATGATGTGTCCTTCTGTTCGGTCTTCTTCTCGGTCGTCTGTTCGGACTTCCTGCCTGCGGCGCTTGATCCGTGGTCGTTCTTGTAGAAGCCGTCGCCCTTGAACGAGATGCCGACGCTCGAGAACACCTTGCGGACCGCTCCGGCGCAGCCCTCGGTGGGGCATGTGGTTACGGGATCATCACTGAAGGCCTGACGTAGCTCAAACTCGTGGGCACAGTCGGGGCAGCGGTACTGGTAGGTAGGCATGGCAGAAGGGCTCGTTGCGTGTTCAGATGATCGTCGGGAAGCCGGGGGAAGCCTACCGGGGGATCAGCCGTCGTTGGATGTGCGAGCATTCCGGGGAATCCGCATGAACTGTTCCCGGAGGGGTGATGCTGTGGGGGTGATCGTCGTCGATGTGGCTCTGGTGGTCGGCTCCTACATAATCGGGATGCTGCCCTCTGCCCACTATGTAGCCGGACGTAAGGGCCTTGATCCGACACGTGAGGGCTCAGGCAACCCGGGTGCGACCAACGTGTTCCGTGTGGCCGGCAGGCGGGCCGGCATCATGGTGTTCGCCGCCGACATGGGCAAGGGCGCTGTTGCCACCGGGGTGGGCCTTGCCGTGGGCGGAAGGTCTCTGGCGGCGGTCTGCTGGGCTGCTGCGGTGGTAGGCCACGTTCTGCCGGCGGCCCGACGGTTCCGGGGCGGAAAGGGTGTTGCCACTGCCGGCGGCGGAGCGTGCGTGCTGTTCGGGTATCTGACCATTCTCGGAACGGCGATATTTCTTCTGGTGGCGAGGCTGACCCGCAAGGCTTCCCTGGCCTCACTCTCCATGGCCGTGTCGATGGCCTGTCTGATACTGCTGAGCGGGGTCCCCCTTCTGGAGGCGGTAGTGGTGGTGTGTCTCACCGTCCTCTTGATAGTGCGACACCAGGCCAACATCAGGCGTCTGCTCGCTGGCGATGAGGGGACCTGGAAGCCGCGCTCGTGACCGGTCGGAACGCTGACCACCGGTACGGGAAATACGGCCTGACCCCGTGGGTATCCTGACCCGGTGATCCCTTTCGAGGAAGCCAGGGCGTACGTGCTCAACCGGTGCCCAGCGCCGGTTGCCGGCGTCGTTGACCTCCGTGGGGCACTGGGCCTGGTCCTGTCAGAGCCTGTATGTGCCCTAGAGGCCGTGCCGCCGTTCGACAACACGGCAATGGACGGGTTTGCCGTGAGGGCTGCCGACACCACCGGAGCACCCGTAGCCCTTTCCATTGTCGGCACCCTGGCTGCCGGGTCGGTTCCAGACACGGAGGTCGGTGCCGGGGAGGCGATGCGCATAATGACCGGTGCTCCCATACCACCTGGCGCAGATGCGGTGGTGATGGTCGAACGAACCTCTGTCACCGACGACGACACCGTCGTCACGGTCGAAGTCGAGGTTCCTGTGGGCAACCATGTCCGCGGTACAGGCGAGGACCTACGGCCGGGCCAGAAGGTGTTCGTCGCCGGAACCGTCCTGGGGCCGGCCCACATCGGCGTGCTGGCCAGCATCGGCTGTCGCAGCGTCGCCGTGTACAGGCGCCTCCGGGTTGGGGTCCTCTCAACCGGTGATGAGTTGGTGACCGGCACTCCCGGCCCCGGACAGATCCGTGACAGCAACCGCGATGCCCTGCTGGCCCTCCTGGAGGATTCCGGTGTCACAGGCGTCGACCTGGGCCTCGTAGCCGATGATGAGCACGAGATCGAACAGGCAATCGTGGCCGGGGCTGTCGACTGCGACGCCGTGCTCACCTCTGGTGGGGTGAGCATGGGCGACTTCGACTACGTGAAGGCGGTTCTCGACAGGATCGGCGACATGCGGTGGATGCAGGTGGCGATCAGGCCCGCCAAGCCGTTGGTATTCGGCCTGGTCGAGGACACGCCGGTGTTCGGATTGCCGGGCAACCCTGTCTCGTCCATGGTCTCCTTCGAACTGTTCGCCCGTCCGGCGCTATTGTCGATGTTCGGGCATGTCATGGTGGAGCGGCCACGTGTAATGGCCGTAAGCGATGGCGGTCTGGGCCGCCGCCCCGACGGAAAGGTCCACTTTGCCAGGGTGGCGGTCGCCTACACGGATGGCCGCTACAGGGTCAGGTCGGCCGGAGGGCAGGGCTCCCACCAGCTCTCGGCGATGGCTTCCGCCGATGGCCTGGCAGTAATTCCAGACGGCGACGGGGTTATTGACGGCGGCGAGGTCGAGGTGCTCCTGCTGCGATGAGCCATGGAGCGTGCCGATGCCCCGGAATCCTGGGCCCGGCCCTACGCTGTGGCCTGTGAGCGACCGGCTGATCGATTCCTTCGGGCGGGTTCACAGGGATCTCCGGATCTCCGTGACCGACCGGTGCAACTTCCGCTGCCGGTACTGCATGCCCGCAGAGGGTCTTGAGTGGTTGTCACGCGAGGGCCTGCTCACCTTCGAGGAGATTGAACGTGTGGCCCGGCTGCTGGTCGAGGACTACGGCGTAGAGAGCATCCGCCTCACCGGTGGAGAGCCCACGGTCAGGGCACGCCTCCCGACCCTTGTCAAGATGTTGGCCCGGTTGCCGGTCGATCTTTGTCTCACGACCAACGGTGCGACGCTCGACACGATGGCGTCGCCCCTCGCCGAGGCGGGCCTGAAGAGAATCAACGTGTCGTTGGACTCGCTTCGACGCGACCGGTTCGAGGAACTGACCCTCCGCGACGGTCTACCGGCCGTGCTTGCCGGGATCGACCGGGCCATCGAGGCTGGTATCGACCCGGTCAAGGTGAACGTGGTCGTGATGCGGGGTGTCAACGATGATGAGATCCTGGCCTTTGCCAGGTTCGGACGGGAACGGGGCGTGGTGGTGCGGTTCATCGAGTTCATGCCACTTGACGCCGACGAGGAATGGTCTGACAGGTCGGTGGTTAGCCAGTCCGAGATCATCTCGACCATCGCAGGGGCCTTCCCCCTCGTTCCGGTCGAACGAACCTCGGCGCCGGCAACCCGGTTCCGCTACGAGGATGGTGGCGGCGAGGTCGGGGTGATCGCCAGCGTCACCGAGCAGTTCTGCGACTCGTGTGACCGGGTCCGTCTTACCGCCGATGGACAGTTCCGGAATTGTCTGTTCGCTGTCGACGAGTTCGACATGCGTGGTCTGCTTCGTAGCGGTGCGACCGATTCTGAGATCGGTGAGATGTTGGAGCGGGCTGTGGGGTCCAAGTGGGCCGGTCACGGCATCGGGACGGTTGACTTCATCAGGCCTGCCCGTTCCATGTCCCAGATTGGCGGATGAGTCGGGCCGTGTCCACCACGATGGGAACGGTTGGGCAGTGAGCGACGCGGTCGGGGGCTTCAGCCACCTGGATTCCGAGGGTCGGGCGCGGATGGTCGACGTGGGTGACAAGGATGCGACCCGCCGTCGGGCCGTGGCGCGGGCCAGGGTGACCATGTCGGCAGAGACGGCCCGGGCTCTCGTCAGTGGGACCGTCGCAAAGGGCGATGTCCTGGCAGTGGCCCGGGTTGCCGGCATCCAGGGGGCCAAGCGGACCTCTGAGTTGATTCCCCTGTGTCATCCCCTGATGTTGAGTTCGGTGTCGGTTGACCTGACCGTTGGAGACGCCTGGGTCGACATCGAGGCCGTTGCCGAGACCGTCGAGCGGACGGGGGTCGAGATGGAGGCTCTCACGGCGTGTTCGTTGGCGGCCCTCACGGTCTATGACATGTGCAAGGCGATGGACCGGTCGATGAGCATCACAGAGGTCACTCTCTGGGAGAAGTCGGGGGGCCGGTCGGGGTCATGGAGCAGGGAGACCTGAGGCCCTGAATCGGCGGTAGATGGACAGCGCGCGGCTCGCGCGACTCTTCGCGCTCTCCGCGCGTGGAAATCCACCATTTGAAAGGGGTCAGACTGTACGGTGACGCCACACGCCGGCCACAGTGGATCGGCGGGGAGGGAAACCTGACCGTGTTGATTCTCTTGGGCCTCGGAGTCCTCTGGGCAGCCGTGCTGGTTCCCCCACTGTTGCGCAGGGAGGGACCTGCGATGCGACCCGTCGGGAGCCTCTCGGCGATCGGACGTTTCGATGTCAACGGCCTGCGATCCCTCCACCAGTCGGCCAAGGCCGTTCCCAGCGGAGCCTCGGCAGCACGACGCCGTCGCCGTGACGTCCTCGTCGCCCTCGCCGGTGTGGCTATCTTCACCCTGCTCGGGGCGGTGGCTGTCGGCGGAGTCCTCTGGATGATCAACTTCCTCGTCGACATCGCTCTTGTCGGCTACGCGGTCATGCTCACCAACCGCCATCAGAACGAGAGCGAACGCCGGGCAACCGTTGTGCCCCTCAGGCCGGCCAACCCGTTCCTCGCAGGCGAACAGGTATCGGTGGCGATGAGCGACGAGGCAGTTCTGCGCCGACAGGCCAACTGACCCCGACAGACCGGGCGGGCCCCCCGCTACGCTCACCACCGCCCACGGGGGTGTAGCTCAGTTGGCTAGAGCGCTACGTTCGCAACGTAGAGGTCGTGAGTTCGATTCTCATCACCTCCACCGTCGGGCCCACCCTGGTCAGGCGTTGTCAGCCTCGACTGCCTTGGCGAGGTCCTCGGCCAGGCTGGGCATCTCCGAGTCGACCCGTGACCAACTCGGCATGAACGGCGACTCCATGGGGTCATCCAGGTAGTCGCCGCCCGCCCTGAGGATCGCATGGGCGAACACGTCTGCCGTCGCCTCCTCCTCCTGGCGGTCATAGGGAATGCCGTTCAGGGAGGCGTCGGCGTTGTAGCTGTCGATCAGGTCGAGAGCGGACTGGAAGAATGCCGCCTCAAGCGTGCGAAAGCCCGCTGAAGTCAGCACGACGCCTGAAGAGGCCAACTTCTTGAACATCGCCCTGGCTATATCGACGCTCATCCTGTGCAGGCCCGTCGAGGCGTCATCGGGTGAGAGTTCCTGATGCCTGTGGTCGTAGATGTCGGCCACATCGACCTGACAGACCCTTGCGCCGGAGTGGCGGTGGAAGACCTCGCCCAGAACACCTATCTCGAGGCCCCAGTCGGCCGGGACGCGAATTGACCGGGCCACGCTCTCGTCCATCGCACACTCGCCGGCCAGTGGATACCGGAAGCTCCCGATGAAGTCCAGGTAGTCGCTACGGCCAAAGGTCAGCGACAGGGCCCGAAGAAGCGGTGCTACGAGCAACCGGGTGACGCGGCCGTTGAGACGACCGCTGTCGGACGCAGCCCGGTAGTAGAAGCCCTTGGCGAAGAGGTATCCGAATCCGGGGTGGGCGACCGGGTAGTGGAGCCGCGCAACCATCGACCGGTCGTAGGTGAGGATGTCGGCATCGTGGAGGGCGACCGACCGCGCCCGCCCCGAGGCCAGGAAGTAACCGAGGCACCACCACACGTTTCGCCCCTTGCCGGTCTCTGTCGGTGCCAGGCCGTGCTCTCTCAGACCTGTCTCGATCGAGCGCAGACGAGGGCTGTCGCTCCAGACGATCCGGTGGTGCTGCGGCAGGGGGGCGAACAGTTCCCGGGCTCGGGTGAAGTCATCCCCGTCCGCATGGTCCAGGCCGATGATCACCTCGCTCAGGTACGGAATCAATGACAGTTCCCTGATGATTCCGCCCAGTGCCGGGCCTTCCATCTCGGATGCAAGGCAGGGGATGATCAGGGACATCGGCCGCTCGCTCCCCCACGAGGTCAGCTCAGCCTCGAGGGACTCGAGGGGCCTCTCACCCAGATTGTGGAGCGTGGCGATCGTTCCGCTCTGGGAGAAGTCCGCCATCGGCTCAGGTTAGGCGTGCCGCAGGTTGCTGCTCCGGGTCGGAACATGTGCGGATTGTCAGACAAGGGGTCAGTCTGGCTACCGTTTCGGAAAGGACCTGTGGAGGGATGTCGTTGTCAAAGCGTCTGGTTGCGGTTGTTGCACCGTTGCTCATGGTCTGGCTGGCGTCGTGTTCCGGCAGCGATGTCGAGGGTGCCAGCAGGTCGATCGTCGTGCTCAGCCCGGAATCCGCTACCGAGATAGTGGTTCCTGCCGACGCATTCGAAAACGTGGTCGAGGTGACAACCACCACGGTTCCCGAGCCCTCGACGACGCCTCCTC